>Ga0364866_10245_pt1 | contig 39831 bp, 12 predicted proteins | sample ExccelAu500001D3_3_FD_206913 | JGI IMG/M metagenome (GOLD analysis project Ga0364866, IMG submission 206913) | Enriched cells from Trout Bog Lake Hypolimnion, Wisconsin, USA - BchlTB.Aug13.5000.01.D3 | ecosystem: Environmental > Aquatic > Freshwater > Lake > Hypolimnion/Profundal zone | place...
AAATTATATTTGGTCGGTATCAGCAGGTGGAATCATCACTGCCGGAGGAACAGCTACCAGTAGTACTGTTACCGTTAGCTGGAATACCGTTGGCGCTCAAACTGTAAGTGTAAGTTACACAACTGCTAATGGTTGTTCTGCTGTTGCACCGAGTGTATTCAATGTAACGGTAAATGTACTGCCATTTCCGACCATTACCGGACAAAATAGTACGTGTGTCAATTCCGGTTACTACAATTATACCACTGAATCAGGGCAGCTGAATTATGTTTGGAACGTTTCTTCAGGAGGTATTGTCAACTATGGATCCGGCACCAACCAAATCCAGGTTTCCTGGATTGGGTCAGGTACACAGATGGTAAGTGTAAATTATACAAATAGCTTTGGTTGTACTGCTGCTGCACCCACTATTTTTTCTGTAACTGTCAATGCACCGCCAGATCAGGCCGGGTCAATCACTGGGACTGGCACAGTTTGTGCAGGAGTTAATGGCGTTGCCTATTCAGTTGCACCGATTACCGGAGCAGCTACTTATGTATGGACCTTACCTTTCAATTCTTCCATTGCATCAGGGATGGGAACTAATTCTATTTCAGTGAACTTCGGATTGAATGCAGTTTCAGGCAACATCATAGTCTTTGGAAATAATCTCTGTGGCAATGGGCCTGCTTCGCCTGCGTTTCCTGTAAATGTTAATCCTTTTCCAGAACCAGCAGGAACTATCACCGGTGAAGCTGATGTTTGCGATGGAGCTTCAAGCGTGACTTATTCTGTTGCTCCTATCGCTTATGCCACCGGATACTATTGGACTATTCCACCTGGCGCTATCATTGTATCCGGTGCGAATACCAATTCGATCATTGTTGATTTCACTGCTACTGCGGTTTCAGGTAGCCTAACTGTTACCGGTACTAACTCTTGCGGAGACGGTACTGTTTCTCCGGACTTCGCGGTAAATGTAAATCCTATTCCTCCTGTTCCTATTGTTACCAATGTGGGAGATACCCTGCACAGTAGCGCGCCTACCGGCAACCAATGGTATTTCGCAGGAACCCTCATTCAGGGGGCTACTGGTCAGACCCACGTGGCAACACAGAATGGACTGTACTGGTCTATTGTGACCCTAAACGGTTGTTCCTCTGCCGAATCTAATCATTTGCAGATCTACACAACCGGTATCAACTTCCATTTATTAGAATCGATAAATGTTTACCCTGTTCCAAATGATGGAAGGTTTACTGCATCGATCACTACCACCTCACCACAATCTTTCACCATCAGCGTTTATGACAATTTTGGCAAGAAGATCTATTCTGAATCAAATGTGGAAGTGAACGGTCATGTCAATGAAGTGATCGACCTGAGGCCAGCGCCGAACGGCGTTTACACAGTGATTTTTAAAAATAGCCTGAACCAGGTTGTTAGGAAGATAGTGGTGAATAGATAGCGAATTAGCGAAATGGTGAAATAAAGAAGTTAATCATGTTGAATCGGGTTTATATCTTTTCATCAATCATTTCTGCAATAATATTAAATTTTTGCTCATTTGGCCAAACACCCAATACATGGACGCAGAAAGCAAATTTGGGAGGATCTGCACGTGTCTATTCTGTTGGTTTTAGTATAGGATCTAGAGGATTTATTGGTACAGGCATTTCTACTAGTAGTGAACTTACTGACTTTTGGGAGTATGATACTGCTTTTAATGCTTGGACTCAAAGAGCCAATTTTCCAGGATCTGGTACTAATGCAGGGGTTGGTTTTAGTATTGGGTCGAAAGGTTATGTTGGTACAGGTATGGGGAATGGTCATTTACACAATGACTTCTGGGAGTATGATACTACTTCTAATAATTGGACTCAAAAAGCTCCTGTCGGAGGTTCTAAAAGATTTTGGGCAGTTGGTTTTAGTATCGGATCTAAAGGGTATATCGGGACAGGTGTCGACACCAACTCTTCCTATCTGAATGATTTTTGGGAATATGATCCAATTGTTAATACATGGACACAGAAATCCAATTTCGGAGGAGCTCCCCGGTGCAGCGCTGTTGGTTTTAATATAGGATCTAAAGGGTATATTGGTACCGGGGATGCAAGTGGTTATACAAGGGACTTCTGGGAATATAATCCTTCTACAGATAGTTGGACTCAAAAAGCAGATTTTGGCGGGACACCTAGATGGGCTGCAGGAGGTTTTAGTATAGGAGGCAAAGGGTATATCGGTGCTGGTGCCGCAATCGGGAACTCAAATGATTTTTGGGAGTATGATAATAATAATAATACATGGTCCCAGAAAGCCAGTTTCGTGTATCCACAGAGACAATATCCTGTTGGTTTTAGTATTGGGGCTAGGGGTTATCTTGGAACAGGGATTGACATTCCTTCATATAGAAATGATTTTTGGGAATATATTCCCTGCGCTTCACCTCAACCCCCAACGAATACAACTCCTGTTGCAAATCAAACAATCTGTAGCGGAAATAATACTGTCCTTAGTGCAAGTGGCACTGGAACATTAGGTTGGTACAGTGCGACTACCGGTGGCGCCTGGCTGGGAGGCGGACCAAATTTTACTACGCCAATATTAACTGGCGATACTGCCTTTTATGTTCAGGATAGCACTTGTGGCGCGAGCGCAACGCGAACCAGGATTGCTGTGGTGGTGAATGAAACTCTTCATGTTAGTGTTTCAATAACAGCATCAGCAAACCCCGTTTGCACCGGTGTGCCGGTGATTTTTTCTGCAACCCCTACCAACGGCGGTGGAGGATCTTCTTTTCAATGGAAGGTCAATGGATCGAATGCCGGGACAAATAATTCCACTTTCACTTATGCTCTACTAAATAATGATCAGGTTCAGTGTATTTTGACATCGAATATAAGTTGTCCAACAGGGAACCCTGCAACTTCAAACACGATCACAATGACTATATTGGCAAGACCTCAGGGGTTGTTGACCGATACCACAAAAGTTTGTGGAACGACTGCTATTCTGGATGCTGGCTCTGGCTTCAACAGTTATTTATGGAATTCTGGCCAAACAACACAAACTATTTCAGTTCAAACCGGAGGGCTTTATACCTGTGAAATAAGTAATAATACATGTTCATCAATTGACACGACATTCCTAGATTTAACAAGTGTAGTAATTCATCCTTCTGATACTACGTTGTGCGGCATCCAACCCATTACGCTAAGTGCCACAATTACTGGTGGAAATGATTATTGCAGCGCAATGTATTTTCCTGCTAATTTGCAGAACGGTTTGCAGGGGTATTATCCTTTCTGTGGGAATGCAAATGATGCCAGTATAAATAATCGTAATGGGACTGTTTTTGGTCCACAACTTGCAAATAACAGGTATGGGCAAATAAACAGCGCTTACTATTTCAATGGTAACAACCAATATATAGCATTACCATCTTCTTTTACTTTTATTAATGACTTAAGTATAAGTTTCTGGATAAAAACTAATGCTGTGTGTAATTTTTCATGGCCAAGTGATATGTTCCTAATCGACAGAGATATATGCTATTCAAATCCAGATTGGAGTATTGGAATGGGGGATGGGGGAAAAATCAGGTTCAATACAGGAACATCATCATCAGATTTTCCTTTTTATTCGACAATTGATATTAATGACAACCAATGGCATAATATTGTTATTGTAAAGGATGGAACTGAAAACATGCGATACATCTACATCGATGGATTATTAAATACCTCAAGCTCTTTTACTGGAACCTTTAGCAATAACAACATGCCAATATTCATTGGCACATCTGTTTGTAATACATTTTCTCATATTTTCTTCCAGGGGTCTATGGACGATATTTTATTTTATAACAGAGTACTTACTCCATCTGAGATAATCCAATTAAATGCAAGCACTTCCTTCTTGTGGTCAACAGGAAGCTCTGCATCATCAATATCGGTTACCCCAATATCTACTGCATCTTACTGGGTAAGAATGAATGATGGTGTTATGACTTGTGGTGATACGATGACCATAACTGTTGAACCCACTATGCCTGTAAGTGTATCAGTTACAGCTTCTGCAAACCCGGTTTGTACCGGTGTATCGGTGACTTATTCCGCAACTCCAACCAACGGTGGGTATACACCTTTATATCAATGGAAAGTAAATGGTACTAATGTTGGGACAAACAGCGCCACGTACTCCTATTTTCCGGTGAACAATGATGCAGTGACCTGTGTTCTGACATCCAATATCAATTGTTCAATAGGTAATCCGGCGACTTCTAACACAGTGACTATGACAGTTACCACAGGTTCTGCTACAATTACTGCTGATTACTGTAATCAAAATGGAAATGTTGTCTTGTCTACCGGTTCATACGCTTCATATTTATGGAGTACTGGAGATACTTCACAAACCATCACTATTAATCAACCTGGAATTTATACAATTACTACATTTGATAACTTGTCCTGTAGATCGCAAGGTTCAATTGATGTAGGAACCGAATTGGTAAACAATGGTGAGTTTTCTGCAGGGAACACTGGTTTTATAACGGATTATACCTATAATTTCATAAATGATGGTGGGTACTGGATCACATCGAATGCAAATATGCAACATTACGCTTTTTTTGGAATGGACCATACAAATCCGGGGACCGGGTTATTTATGTCGGTAAATGGTTTCAGTATAGTTCCGCAATGGACTGTTTGGCAGGAAACAGTTGCTGTTGTTCCCAATACGACCTATTATTTTTCTTTTTATACCAGGAGCATGAATAATTTTGGCGCTGCTGTTCAGGCAAATCTGAGATATTCAGTTAATGGAACGATGCTTGATACGACGGGTCATATTCCTCCTGGAATAAATAACCCTTCAGGTCCGTTTGTCTGGTTACGTTTTTCATCTTCATGGAATTCAGGAACTGATACCTCTGCTATTCTCAATATTACTGATTTGGAAACTAATTCATGGACAAATGACTTTGGTTTGGATGATATTTCCTTTAGTACATTACCTCCAAGAGTACATGTTATTTCTTCAAATAATACTCCGATTTGTTCCGGGAATACAATCAATCTGGTTGCCAATCCAACCGGAGGAACATATCCATTAACTTATTTTTGGTCTGGGCCAGGGGCCTTCATTTCGACACTTCAGAATCCATCACTTGCGAATGCTATTCCCGGCATGGGAGGTTATTATCGTGTGACCGTTACTGATGCCCAAGGGTGTGTTGCAATCGATTCTACGCATGTAGTTGTTAATCCAATTCCCTTACCCGTTATCACAGGGCCTTCAAATGCATGTAGCAACAGTTCTGGAAACATTTATAGGACACAAACAGGAATGACTGGTTATGTCTGGTCAGTATCAGCAGGGGGAACGATCACTGATGGCGGTAATGCAATTAGCGATACAGCTACGATTATATGGAATACAGCAGGCATTCAAACGGTCAGTGTTAATTATTCCAACACGAACGGTTGTACCGCGTTTTCACCAACAAGTTATGGTGTGACAATAACTCCAAGTCTTCCGGTGAGCGTTTCAATATCTGTATCAAATAATCCTGTTTGCTCTGGTATTCCTGTAACCTTCACTGCTATTCAGGAGAACGGAGGTATTACACCTTCCTACCAGTGGAAAGTTAATGGAATAAATGCAGGTACAAACAATTCGACTTATTCTTATACTCCAAATAATAATGATATTGTTACTTGTATCATGACCTCCGATGCCTCATGTGCATCGGGAAACCCTGCAACATCTGACTCAATAACAATGTTATTTGGTTCTATACCCATTGTGACCTTTGTTCCTTGTTTCGATACAATAACAACAATTGGTGCAAGACCCATTAAATTAAAAGGAGGGATTCCTTTAGGAGGAATTTATTCAGGATCAGGGGTCAATTCCTCTACAGGCATTTTCGATCCTACAACAGCCGGCTTTGGAACAAAAGTCATCACCTATGCCTATACTAATTCTGCTTTATGCACTGCAAGTAACAATCTTCATATCATTGTTCAATCCACGCCTGTATTTACCTGCGGAAATCCTTTGACCGATATCAGGGACAACAAGCTATATCCGACTATCCTGATTGGTTCACAGTGCTGGCTTGCATCGAACCTGAACTATGGAACAGCTATCACATCTTCACAGGACCAAAGAGATAATTGTGTGGCAGAAAAATATTGTTACAATGATGATCCCATAAACTGCAATAACCAGGGTGGGCTTTATCAATGGGATGAACTGATGCAATATGATGATACTCCTTCTGACCAGGGATTTTGTCCTCCGGGATGGCATATTCCGACAGAAAACGACTGGAATACATTATTTGCTAACTATGGCAACAATGCATTTGCCGGCAGTCCTCTAAAGAATTCAGGATATTCAGGGTTCAATTCATTGTTTTCAGGAGCAAGACATGTTAATTCAGGATGGGATTTCGAGGGTTTTGCAACCTTCTTCTGGTCGTCGACCCCTTACAGTGACACTCAGGCTTGGGCTCATGGATTGAATGTGGTAGACCCAAGCGTTTCATTGTATCCTTCTTTGCGGTTGAATGCCTTTTCTGTGAGATGTCTACAAGATTATGCCTCAATGAAAAATTAACAAGCAGTTACTATTTATTCTATTAACAAACCTTTACAAACATTAGCAACAAGTAGAATTGAAAAGGGGAAAAGCATTATTTACAAGTAAATATAGAGATAGAAATGCGTGAAGAATGAAAGTGGTATATTATGTAGAGCTCATAAAGTCGGGTGACTAGAAATATTTATTAAAACAGACTGATTATAAATTGAAAAAACTGTATTACACTTGTTTTGTTAATAAAAAAATGTTGTAATTTTCGACCTGGATTTCATATTTATTAATATAATACGAGGATTATGAGAACACATTTACTGTTTCTTAGATATATAAGTATTTTTCTCTTTATTCAAATAGTTTATTTGGCTTTTTTTAACAAAACAACTAATGCTCAATGTTCAACTACTCCAATTGCATCACCAAATACTATTTGTGCAGGATCGTCATCTTATTTGAATGCAAATGTTTCTCCTGCAGGAAGTTATACCTATTCCTGGACACCGACTGGTACGCTTGATGACCCAACCAGCGCCACACCCTTAGCAACCCCGACAGTGACAACTACATATACTGTGGTTATAACACCTATTCCATCTGGAACACCTTGTAATGGATCAGTAACTGTTACTGTTAACCAATTACCAACCTCTGTTGCAACCTCCCCTGATGCTTCCAGGTGCGGCACTGGTACTGTGACTCTTACTGCTACAGGGGCCTCAACAGGGGAAAGTTATCGTTGGTATTCTGCTTCAACAGGAGGATCTCTTCTCGGGACTGGAAGTAGTTTTACTACCCCATCAATATCTACTACGACAACATACTATGTTACAACTTATAATACAACGACTGGCTGTGAACACTCAACAAGGACAGCGGTAACGGCAACCGTTAATCCATTACCAACAACGCCAACAATAGTATCTGGACCAACGACGGTTTGTGCAGGTACTGCAGGCAATGTTTATGTAACACAAGCTGGCTATTTGAATTATTTATGGACTGTATCGGGAGGAGGAAATATAACTGCAGGCGGAGGAACTGGAAGTAATTCAGTAACAGTAACCTGGAACACAACGGGCGCTCAAACTGTTTCTGTGAACTATTCAAATTCATTTTTATGTTATGCTCTTACACCGGCCGTATATAATGTCACTGTAAATCAAGTACCAACAGCAGATTTTACTTTTGCGACTCCTGCTTGTTCCGGTCAAACTGTCTCATTTAGTAATAATTCTACAGGATCAGGTTTAACATATCAATGGAACTTTGGAGATCCGGGATCCGGATTAAATAATACTTCGACTCAAACAAATCCTAGCCATATTTATACTTTACCAATTGGCTGTAACTCGGGTTCAACATTCAACATAACTTTGATAACAACTAATACTTTTGGGTGCCAGAATACTATAATAAAATCAATCGTTATTAATACATTACCAAACCCTCAACTAGCTGACCAAAACATATTCTCTCCATTTAATAATTGTTCTAATCATCCAAGTCCATCAAATCCTGATTATTCACTTACTGTGCTAAATACAACAACAAATACAGGTTGTATATCCAGTTATACCATCCTATGGGGAGATGGAACAAATACAACTTTTCCTCCAAATTCCTTTCCGTATACTCATACTTATACTTCTTTAGGGGTTTTCACATTGACATTTATTGCATATAGTAATAGTGGTTGTAGTGGTTCAAGTACAAATACTATAATAAATCAGAGTATTCAGGCAATAGGAATATATAGTGGGGGTGGTACAAGTGGATGTGCTCCAAGTACATTTCCTTTCACATTATTGGGGCCAGCAAACAATCCTCCCGGAACAAATTATTATATCTGGGATGGTGATGGAGTTTCATCAATTATTCCATCTATATTAGCTGATACGGTGATTCACCTAACTTATAATACAACTTCTTGCGGTAAAGGGCTTAATGGTAATGAATTCACTTTAAGAATAACTGCTAAAAATAGTTGCCCAGACACGGCTTCAAATACATATAGCCCTATATATATTTTTACAAAACCTACTTCTTCATTTACAGCAACTCCATTTCCAGTTGCTTGTGTAAATCAATTGATTACATTTACTAATACTTCTTTATCTGGGTATGGATCAGGTTGCAATACAACTACTCAGGTTACCTGGGATTTTGGTGATGGTAGCCCGACTACTAATGTAAGTAATCCTACACATACGTATATTCTTCCAAATAATTACCAGGTTTCTTTGACAGTAACCAATGGCCAATGCTCCGACGATACAATACGAAGTATTACGATCAATCCAAGAGCAAATCCGACTATTACAGGGTCTCAAAACGTTTGTGCCGGAACAACCGGTGTAGTATATACAACGCAATCCGGAATGACTGGTTATACATGGACAATCTCATCTGGGGGAACTATTACTGCCGGTTCCGGGACAAATTCTATCACGGTTACCTGGACTACGGCAGGAGCTCAAACAGTATCCGTTAATTATAGCTTAAATGGATGTCCTGCATTGTTTGCAACTGTTTATAATATAACGGTAAATCCTTTGCCTACCCCAACAATTCTTGGTAATTCAACTGTTTGTGTCGGATCTTCTGGAAATACATACACGACTCAACCAGGTAAATCAGGTTATACATGGAGTGTTTCTTCAGGTGGTACGATAACAGCTGGTACAGGTACAAACTCAATAACTGTGACATGGAATTCTGTTGGGTCTCAAACTGTAAGTGTGAACTACACTGATGGAAACGGATGTATTGCACAATCACCTTTTATCTTTAATGTAACTGTTTATTCATTACCAGTTCCGACCATTACTGGAACAACTACAGTTTGTGTCGGAGCGACAGGAATTTCTTATACAACTGAATCAGGAATGACTGGTTACAATTGGGCTGTTTCGGGAGGGGGAACAATAACCGGAGGGTCAACCACAAATACAATAACTGTTAACTGGAATACTTCGGGTTCACAAACAGTAAGTGTTAATTATATTGATTCACATGGTTGTACTGCAGTTTCTGCTAAAACAATAACAGTCACTGTTCTTGCAGATCCGGTTGTGTCTGTTCAACCATTAGCTAGCCAAACTGTGTGTCAAAATTCAGTACCCACTACATTGTCGGTTAGTTTTACCGGCGGTACCGGGACAGCATCTTTTCAGTGGTATTCCAATACAGTGAACAGTACAACAGGAGGCACCATAATTTCCGGTGCTACAAGTAGTACTTATGTTCCATCAACCTTGACAGTAGGAACAATGTATTATTATTGTGTTATTACTCAAACCGGACCTGGTTGTGGTGTTACAAGTTCAACCGCAGCCGTTATTGTAACCACAGCGCCAACATTTACTGCACAGCCATCACCGAGTACTGTTTGTGTTGGAGGAACAGCTACACTTTTAACCGTAGCTTATATTAACGGTGCTGGGGCACCCAGCTATCAATGGTATTCCAATACTGTTAATAACAATATTACCGGAACCATCATTACCGGGGCTACAAGTTCGAGTTATCAGCCACCGTCAATTATAGCTGGAAATACTTACTATTATTGTGTTATTTCATTTGCCACAGGGGGATGTTCCAATATTACTTCAAACACTGCTCTGGTTACCATTCAACCTGATCCGACCATCAACACAGAGCCTATGCCTGCGCAAAGCCTTTGTATTGGAGGATCTTTACCGGCAGCATTAAATGTTGGCTATACAGGTGGTACGGGGACTGCTACGTACCAATGGTATTCAAATAGCACTCCAAGTACTACAGGAGGCACTCCTATTTCAGGAGCAACATCACAAACCTACATGCCTCCTGTATATACGACTGCAGGGAACTATTATTATTATGCCATTGTTTCCTTAAGCGGCAATGGTTGTGGCACTGCCACTAGTACTTTAGCAACAGTCACTGTGGTTGCCAACCCTATTGTTAACAATCAACCACTGGTAAGCCAAACGGTATGTCAAAATGCAATACCCACCACCTTGTCGGTTACTGTCGGTGGGGGTGTAGGCACACCTTCTTATCAATGGTATTCAAATACTGTGAACAGTACAACAGGTGGCACTTTAATCTCTGGTGCTACAACTAATAGTTATGTTCCTCCGACTTCTAATGTTGGTACCAAATATTATTATTGTATTATTACCCAATCGGGGCCAGGATGTAGTGTTACCAGCAACACTGCAACAGTTATTGTAAACACTGGGCCAACCTTTACCACACAGCCATCGCCCAGTACCGTTTGTGTTGGAGGAGCACCGACCGTATTGAATGTTACTTATACAAACGGCGCAGGGACTCCCAGCTATCAATGGTATTCCAATACTGTAAATAACAATACAACCGGGACCATCATTACAGGTGCTACCAGTGCGAGTTATCTGCCTCCATCAACCATAGCTGGAATGACCTACTACTATTGTATTATTTCATTCATAACGGGTGGATGTTCCAATATTAATTCAAATACTGCTTTGGTTACCATTCAACCTGATCCGACGATAAGCACCCAGCCTATGCCTGCGCAAAGCCTTTGCATTGGAGGATCTTTACCGTCAGCGTTGAATGTGAATTATACGGGTGGTACAGGAACCGCCTCTTACCAATGGAATTCCAATACTTCACCAAGTACAACAGGAGGGACACCTATCTCAGGTGCAACTTCATCAACTTATATGCCTCCAGCTTACGGGACTGCGGGAACTTTCTACTACTATGTTGTTGTATCTCTTAGTGGCGACGGATGTGGCAGTGTCACTAGTAATTTAGTTACAGTCACTGTGGTTGCCACACCTAATCTTAGCAATCAACCTCTGGTAAGTCAGACGTTATGTCAAAATGCAGTACCCACTACATTGTCGGTTACTGTCTCCGGGGGTGTTGGTACATCTTCTTATCAATGGTATTCCAATACTGTGAACAGTACAACAGGAGGCACTTTAATTTCCGGTGCTACAAACAATAGTTATGTTCCTCCGACTACTATTGTTGGTACAAAATATTATTACTGTGTTATTACTCAATTAGGACCAGGTTGTACTGTTACCAGCAATACAGCAATGGTTATTGTAAACACCGGACCAACCTTTACTACACAGCCTTTGCCCAGTACCGTTTGTGTTGGAGGAACACCGGCACTTTTAAATGTTACTTATATAAACGGCGCAGGAACCCCAAGCTATCAGTGGTATTCCAATATAGTAAATAACAATATGACCGGGACCATCATTCCCGGAGCTACAAGTGCGAGTTATCAACCGCCTTCAATTCTTGCCGGAACGACCTATTATTATTGTATTATTTCATTCGCAACCGGGGGGTGTTCCAATATCAATTCAAACACTGCTCTGGTTACCGTTCAACCCGATCCGACAATCAGCACCCAGCCTATGCCTGCGCAAAGCCTTTGCGTTGGAGGCACCTTGCCGGCCGCATTGAGTGTTAGTTATACAGGTGGTACAGGGACTGCTTCATACCAATGGTATTCAAATACCACTGCAAGTACTACAGGAGGCACTCCCATTTCAGGAGCAACATCACAAACCTACATGCCCCCTGCTTATGTGACAGCTGGGAACTATTATTATTACGTCATTGTTTCATTAAGCGGTGATGGTTGTGGCAGTACTACTAGTAATTTGGCGACAGTTACGGTGGTTGTTAATCCGATCGTTAGCTTACAACCATTAGTAAGTCAAACTTTGTGTCAGAATGCCATACCCACCGCATTGTCGGTTACTGTCACTGGGGGTGTTGGTATATCTTCTTATCAATGGTATTCTAATACCGTGAACAGCACTACTGGAGGCACCTTAATTTCCGGTGCTACAAATAATAGTTATGTACCTCCGACTTCTATCGTTGGCACCAAATATTATTACTGTGTTATTACCCAATCAGGGGCAGGTTGCGGTGTTACCAGCAATACTGCAACAGTTATTGTAAACACCGGGCCAACCTTTACCACACAGCCATCTCCCAGTACCGTTTGTGTTGGAGGAACACCAACACTTTTGAATGTAGCATATACAAATGGTGCAGGGACACCCAGCTATCAGTGGTATTCCAATACTATAAATAACAATACCACCGGGATCATCATTCCCAGTGCTACCAATTCCAGTTATCAACCGCCTTCACTTCTTGCAGGAACGACTTATTATTATTGTATTATTTCATTCGCAACCGGGGGGTGTTCAAATATCAATTCAAACACAGCTCTGGTTACCATTCAACCCGATCCGACAATCAGCACCCAGCCTATGCCTGCGCAAAGCCTTTGCGTTGGAGGCACCTTACCGGCCGCATTGAGTGTTAGTTATACAGGTGGTACAGGGACTGCTTCTTACCAGTGGTATACCAATACTTCTGCAAGCACAACAGGTGGTACACCTATTTCAGGGGCAACTTTGTCAACTTATTTGCCTCCAGCCTACTCAACAGCTGGAACATACTATTATTATGTTATTGTTTCACTCAGTGGGGATGGTTGTGGAACCACGACTAGTAATGTTGCGACTGTTAGTGTTCAGGCTAATCCAACGGTGACGACGCAACCTTTGGTCAGTCAAACCTTATGTCAAAATGCAGCACCGACTACATTATCGGTAACTGTAAACGGTGGTGTTGGCACATCATTCTATCAATGGTATTCCAATACTGTGAACAGCACAACCGGAGGCACCTTAATTTCAGGTGCAACAAATAATAGTTATGTTCCTCCAACTTCGATTGTTGGTACAAAATATTATTACTGTATTATTACACAATCAGGGGCAGGTTGCGGTATTACCAGCAATACTGCAGCAGTTATTGTAAACACCGGGCCAACCTTTACTACACAGCCTTCGCCCAGTATCGTTTGTGTTGGAGGGACACCTGCGCTTTTGAATGTAGCTTATACAAACGGGGCTGGGACACCCACTTATCAGTGGTATTCCAATACTGTAAATAACAATACAACCGGGACCCTCATTTCCGGCGCTACCAATGCGAGTTATCAACCGCCTTCAATTCTTGCCGGAACGACCTATTACTATTGTATTATTTCTTTTGTCACTGGGGGATGTTCTAATATCAATTCAAATACCGCTTTGGTTACCATTCAACCTGATCCGACAATCAGTACACAACCTATGCCTGCGCAAAGTCTTTGCGTTGGAGGGTCATTACCTTCTCCACTAAGTGTTAGCTATTCTGGCGGTACAGGAACAGCTTCATACCAATGGTATACCAGTACTTCAACAAGTACAACAGGTGGTACGCCTATTTCAGGGGCAACTTTGTCAACTTATATGCCTCCGGCATACGGTATAGCGGGGTCCTATTATTATTATGTTGTTGTTTCCCTTAGCGGAGACGGTTGTGGAAGCACAACCAGTAATGCCGCGACTGTTATTGTTCTGGCTAACCCGGTTGTGACAGTGCAACCTTTGGATAGTCAAACCTTGTGTCAAAATACTCTACCAGCCAGTTTAACCGTTACTGCTACCGGCGGGGTTGGCACATTTTCTTATCAATGGTATTCTAATACCGTGAACAGCATAACAGGAGGCACTTTAATTACCGGTGCAACAAATAATACTTACGTACCATCAACATCACTTGTTGGAACAACTTATTATTATTGCGTCATTACAGAATCAGGTGTTGGATGTTCTATTCTCACGAGTACGACTGCAGCAGTAATTGTTAATGCCGGGCCGACATTTACCACACAGCCATCACCTAGTACCGTTTGTGTTGGAGGAACACCAACACTTTTGAATGTTACTTATATTAATGGTGCAGGAACCCCCAGTTATCAATGGTATTCCAATGCTTTGAACAACACTACAGGGGGCACGATAATTACCGGTGCCACCAACGCTAGTTATCAACCTCCGGCTACTGTAGCGGGAACCACTTATTACTATTGTATTATATCATTAGTTACTGGAGGATGCGCCAGTATTACATCAAATACTGCACAGGTTCTTGTTCAGCCTGATCCGACTATCAGCACCCAGCCAATGCCTGCACAAAGTCTTTGCGTTGGAGGATCTTTACCGGCAGCATTGAACGTTAGCTATACAGGTGGTACGGGGACTGCTTCATACCAATGGTATTCCAATACAACTGCCAGCACAACAGGAGGCATACCAATTTCGGGGGCAACATCACAGACATATTTGCCACCAGTTTATTTAACTGCAGGTACCTACTATTATTATGTTGTTGTTTCCCTTAGTGGTAGTGGTTGTGGCAGCACGACCAGTAATTTAGTGACGGTTAACGTAATCGCCAACCCTGTCGTGACGGAGCAACCGTTGGTTAGCCAAACATTATGTCAAAATGCACCACCAACCACTTTGACAATAGCGGTAACGGGGGGTGTTGGGACAACATTTTATCAGTGGTACTTCAATACCGTAAATAGTACTACGGGAGGCACGTTAATTGCTGGTGCAACAAGTGATACTTATGTTCCTTCAACTTCGACGGTTGGAACCAAATATTATTATTGTGTTATTACTCAGTCAGGGCCTGGCTGCGGCGTAACTACTTCAACTGCAGCAGTAATCGTTAATACAGGACCAACTTTTACAACACAGCCATCGCCCAGTACTGTTTGTGTTGGAGGAACACCATTGCTGTTAACTGTAGCTTATATAAATGGCGCCGGGACACCCAGTTATCAATGGTGTTCAAATACTGTAAACAGCACTACGGGTGGTACAATTATTACAGGTGCCACCAGTGCAAGTTATCTACCTCCTTCCACAATAGCAGGAACTACCTATTATTATTGTATAATAACATTAACATCAGGAGGATGTGCCAGTATTACTTCAAATACTGCTCAAGTTGTCATTCAACTTTTGCCGACGATCAATATCCAGCCTACACCATTACAGAGTCTCTGTATAGGTGGATCATTGCCGTCTACACTTAATGTAGGTTATATTGATGGTGCAGGTATTGCTACTTATCAGTGGTATTCAAATACTACAGCAAGCACAACAGGAGGTACTCTTATTTCAGGGGCAACATCACAAACATATTTACCACCAGCCTATTCAACAGCGGGTACATATTATTATTATGTTGTTGTTTCTTTGAGTGGCAGTGGCTGTGGTAGTACGACCAGCAATCTTGTAACTGTTAATGTACTTGCCAATCCACTTGTGACTTTACAACCTTTGACCAGCCAGACGTTATGTCAAAACGCCACACCTACCAGTTTGACAGTAACTGCTACTGGTGGTGTTGGCACATTTTCTTACCAGTGGTATTCCAATAGTGTAAACAGCACGACGGGGGGCACATTAATAGCTGGGGCCACAAACAATACTTATGTTCCTTCTACATCAACAGTTGGCACGACATATTATTATTGTGTTATTGACCAGACTGGTCCTGGATGTACGGTAACGAGTATGACCGCAGCAGTGATTGTGAACACCGGGCCTACTTTTACTTCACAACCTTCTGCCAGTACAGTTTGTGTTGGAGGGACGCCAACAGTTTTGGATGTAGTATATATCAATGGCGCAGGAACTCCAAACTACCAGTGGTACTCAAATACGATCAATAGTGTTATCGGAGGAACAATCATTACCGGTGCAACCAATTCAAGTTATCTGCCTCCCTCCACGATTGCAGGGACCACTTATTACTATTGTGTCATATCATTTGCAACTGGTGGATGTGCAAATATCACTTCAAACACTGCACAGGTTATCATTCAACCTGCACCTACGATCAATATCCAGCCTACTCCATTACAGAGTCTCTGTGTTGGCGGATCATTGCCTGCTGCATTGAATGTGAGTTATATCAATGGCACAGGAACTCCTTCTTATCAATGGTATTCAAATACAACTGCATCTACTACTGGTGGTACAATCATTCCGGGAGCCACATCATCGAGCTATATGCCCCCTGTTTATTTGACCGTGGGAATATATTATTATTATGTTGTCATCACCCTAAGCGGTAATGGGTGTAATACTATCACCAGTAATCTGGTAACCGTAAATGTTCTTTTAAATCCGGTTGTTACTGTACAACCTTTAACTAGCCAAACGTTATGTCAAAACGCCACGCCAACTAGTTTGACTTTAACTGCAACCGGAGGTGTCGGCACATTTTCTTATCAATGGTATTCCAATACTGTAAACAGCACGACAGGGGGCACATTAATAGCTGGGGCGACAAACAATACATATGTTCCGTCGACCTCAACAGTTGGCACGACATATTATTATTGTGTTATTGACCAAACTGGCCCTGGTTGTACAGTAACAAGTATGACCGCGGCAGTAATAGTGAATGCCGGCCCTACTTTTACAAACCAACCTTCTCCAAGTACTGTTTGTGTTGGAGGGACACCAACCATGTTGAATGTAGCATATATCAATGGGGCTGGTACGCCCAGCTATCAATGGTATTCAAATTCTGTCAACAGCACTACTGGTGGCACAATTATTACAGGCGCCACCAATTCAAGTTATCAACCCCTTACTACTGTTGCCGGAACAACTTATTACTATTGCATCATATCATTAGCTACTGGTGGATGCGCAAGTATCACTTCAAATACTGCACAAGTTATTGTTCAACCAGATCCGACAATCAGCACTCAACCTATGCCAGTACAAAGTCTTTGTGTTGGAGGCACCTTACTGTCAGCATTGAGTGTAAGTTATACAGGTGGTACAGGAACTGTTTCATACCAGTGGTATTCAAATACTACTGCAAGCACAACTGGAGGAACACCCATTTCAGGGGCAACTTCACAGAACTATTTGCCACTAGCCTATTCGACAGTGGGAACCTATTATTATTATGTTGTTGTCTCCCTGAGTGGCAGTGGTTGTGGTAGCACAACAAGTAATCTTGTTACAGTAAATGTGCTTGCTAACCCAGTTGTGACCACACAACCTTTGGTCAGTCAGACTTTGTGCCAGAATGCGGTACCTGTAAATTTAACAGTAACTGCCACTGGAGGTGTTGGTACTTACATTTATCAATGGTATTCAAACACAATCAATAATAATACTGGTGGAACTTTAATTACGGGGGCGACAACCAGTACTTACGTTCCGCCGACAACAATAATTGGAACAAAATATTATTATTGTGTGATCACTCAAACAGGGCCTGGTTGCATAGTGACAAGCGCAACTGCAGCTATTATTGTAAACCTCGGACCAACATTCACAATTCAACCAGTGTCAAGTATTGTTTGTGTTGGAGGAGTTCCTACCCTTTTGATGGTGGCTTATATCAACGGTGCAGGGACACCCAGCTATCAGTGGTATTCCAATACTGTTAATGACAACACAAGCGGGACTATTATTACAGGAGCAACAGATTCAATCTATCAAGCTCCTTCAATTGTTGTGGGTACGACCTATTACTATTGTATCATTTCATTTACCACTGGTGGATGTTCCAGCATCACTTCAAATACCGGACAGGTTATCATACAGCCTGATCCAACAATCAATAATCAGCCCACACCATTGCAAAGTCTTTGTATTGGCGGTTTATTGCCGGCACCACTAAGTGTAAGTTATACAGGTGGTACAGGAACTCCTTCTTATCAGTGGTTTTCCAGTACTACCCCAAGCACAACAGGAGGGACACCTATTTCTGGTGCAACATCTTCAACTTATATGCCCCCGGTGTTTTCAACCGTCGGAACTTATTATTATTATGTTGTCATCACACTTAGTGGTAGTGGATGCAACATCATTACAAGTGACCTTGTCACCGTGAATGTTCTTGCCGATCCGGTTGTTTCTGTTCAACCTTTGGTAACCCAGTCATTGTGCCAGAATGCCATGCCAGCAAATCTAACCGTTACAGCTACCGGTGGTGTCGGATCGTATTTATATCAATGGTATTCAAATAACATCAACAGTACAATAGGTGGGACTTTAATTTCCGGTGCAATTACGGATACATATATTCCTTCAACGTTAATTGTTGGAACAACCTATTATTATTGTGTTATTACTCAAACGGGACCTGGCTGCGGAGTTACCAGTGCAACTGCAGCTGTTATTGTGAACGCCGGTCCTTCATTTACCTCTCAACCTTCTCCCAGCACTGTATGTGTCGGAGGAACCCCAATCTTGTTGACCGTAGCTTATACTAATGGAGCTGGGACACCCAGCTACCAGTGGTATTCCAATGTTGTTAACAATAACACAACCGGAACTTTTATTTCAGGTGCCACAAGTATTAGTTATCAACCCCTTGCTACTATTGCTGGAACAACCTATTACTATTGCATCATATCATTAGCTTCGGGTGGATGTTCCAGTATCACTTCAAACACTGCTCAGGTTGTTGTTGATCCGGATCCGACAATCAGTTTACAACCTACTCCATCTCAAAGCCTCTGTATGGGTGGTTTATTACCTTCTCCACTAACTGTGAGTTTTATCAATGGTACGGGAACTGCTTCTTACCAGTGGTATTCAAACACTACTGCAAGCACGACTGGTGGTACACCAATTGCCGGGGCTACATTCCAAACGTATTTGCCACCTGTCTTTTCAACAGAGGGAACTTATTATTATTATGTTGTTGTTTCCTTGAGTGGTAGTGGGTGTGGAAGCACTACAAGTAACCTTGTAACTGTAAATGTGCTTGCCAATCCAGTTGTAACAACACAACCCTTAGTAACCCAATCATTGTGCCAGAATGCAGTACCAACCAGTCTGACTGTTTCAGCTACTGGCGGTGTCGGCACGACTGCCTATCAATGGTATTCCAATACGGTCAATAATAACACCAGTGGCACTATTATAACAGGAGCCACAAGTGATACTTACATTCCTCAGACATCTATTGCGGGGACGGTTTATTATTATTGTGTAATAACACAAACAGGGCCTGGCTGCACAGTTACGAGTTCAACAGCGGAAGTGATAGTGAACGTAGGTCCTACTTTTACTACTCAGCCTTCTCCCAGTACTGTATGTGTAGGAGGAACACCGACATCATTGACAGTTGCTTATACCAATGGAGCTGGGACACCAAGCTACCAATGGTATTCCAATAGTGTTAATAATAATACAACCGGAACTATAATAACAGGTGCCACCAATACAAGTTATCAACCACTTGCTACTGTTGCGGGAACAACCTATTACTATTGCATCATATCATTAGCTTCAGGCGGATGTGCCAGTATTACTTCAAACACTGCGCAGGTAATAGTTGATCCTGATCCGACGATCAGTATACAACCTACTCCCTCCCAAAGTCTCTGTACCGGCGGTATATTACCTTCTCCGCTGACCGTGAGTTTTATTAATGGCACGGGAACAGCTTCTTATCAGTGGTATTCAAATACTTCAGCAAGCACAACTGGGGGTACACCAATTGCTGGGGCTACATCGCAAACCTATCTGCCGCCAGTATATACAATTGCGGGGACTTATTATTATTATGTTGTTGTTTCTCTAAGTGGCAGTGGTTGCGGCAGCACTACAAGCAGCCTGGTCACAGTTGTTGTACTTGCTGATCCTGTGGTTTCCTCTCAACCTTTGGTTACGCAAACTTTGTGCCAGAATGCAGTACCCACAAGTCTGACGGTTTCAGCGACTGGTGGTGTTGGTATCATTGCCTATCAATGGTACTCTAATATTGTCAACAATAACACAGGAGGAACAATTATTACTGGGGCAACCGCTGATACATATATCCCGTCTACATTAATGGTCGGGACAATTTATTATTATTGCATAATTACCCAAACAGGACCTGGCTGTACTGTTACAAGTGCGACAGCGGCAGTGATCGTGAACACTGGGCCTACTTTTACTACTCAACCATCACCCAGTACAGTATGTGTTGGTGGGACACCAACCATCTTGAATGTAGTTTATATCAATGGGGCTGGCACGCCTAGTTATCAGTGGTATTCAAATACCGTGAACAGTACTATTGGAAGTACCACAATTCCAGGTGCCACTAATGCAAGTTATCAGCCTCCATCAACGGTTGCGGGGACAACTTATTACTATTGTGTTATTTCATTCACAACCGGTGGGTGTAACAATATCACTTCAAATATTGCTCAGGTAATTATTCAGTCTGACCCGACAATCGATATTGAACCTATTCCCTCCCAAAGTCTATGTATTGGAGGAACATTAGGTTCTCCACTAAATGTAAGTTATATTGGTGGCACAGGAACAGCCTCTTATCAATGGTACTCCAATAGTACTGCAAGTACAACAGGTGGTACTCCTATTCCTGGGGCAACTTCGCAAACCTTTTTACCTCCGGTTTATGCTTCCGCGGGGACTTATTATTATTATGTAGTTGTTTCTCTTAGTGGTAGTGGATGTGGGAGCACGACCAGTAATCTGGTAACTGTTATCGTTCTTGCGGACCCAGTAATAACAATTCAGCCTTTGGTTAGTCAAACATTATGCCAAAATGCCGCACCGTCCAACTTGATAGTATCAGCAAGCGGAGGGGTAGGCACGACTGCCTATCAGTGGTATTCCAATGTTGTTAATAATAACACTGGCGGAACCATTATTATAGGTGCCACAAATACTACTTATACTCCGTCAACATCAGCAGTTGGAACAACTTATTATTATTGTATTATTACTCAAACAGGCCCTGGATGTACTGTTAACAGTGCAACAGCGACAGTAATTGTGAATTCAGGACCAAGTTTTACTTCACAGCCATTGTCAAGTACTGTGTGTCTTGGTGGAATACCAACACTTTTAAGTGTTACTTATATTAATGGTGCCGGAACGCCTAACTATCAGTGGTATTCGAACACAATTAACAGTACAACTGGAAGTTCATTAATTTTGGGGGCAACTTCTCCGACTTATCAACCTCCTTCTATGATAGCCGGGACAATATATTACTATTGTGTCATATCATTAGCAAATGGGGGCTGTTCTGTAATTACTTCAAATATTGCACAGGTTATCATTAATCCAATTCCTTCAGTAACCAGCCATCTCTCTGACAGTATTTGCAATAATAATCCTTACAGTTATACAATAACAAGCAGTATTTCGAATTGCACATTCGGATGGCATAGGTCGATCATTGCGGGAATTTCGAATCCTGTCGGGAATGGTAGTACTGCAGTCATTAATGAAACACTTATTAATACGACAGGATCAGATATTAATGTCATTTATAAACTCTGGGCCGTTGGTACTGGACCGACATTTTGTCCCAGTGACACATTATTACTGGTTGTGAAAGTCAAAGGTTTTAATATTGATGCAGGAAACGATATTACAATTCCATTCGGTACAAGGGCTTTTCTTTCCGGATCAGCTACAGGCGGAGGAGGAAATCCTTCTTATACCTGGAGGCCAATCATTAAAATCCTAAATGGGGATCATACGCTTACTCCTGAGACACACAATCTTTATGCTCCTACTACATTTTTCTTGACCGATAGTTCTTTAAATATGTTGGGTTGTGTTTTAACTGATAGTGTCCATGTTATTTTAAATGGTTCAGCGATAGCTGCTCAACCAACCATTGATCCATCTCCGGTTTGTCCGGGTGGATTAGCCCAGCTCTTCGCCAATCCAAGTGGTGGATCAGGCAACTATACTTATTCATGGAGTTCAGTTCCTCCCGGAAATCCAATCTGGACGGATACACTTGCCAACCCATTTGTGAATCCGACAGTACCAACTGATTATACAGTGGTTGTTAATGATGGTTTCAATACGGCTTCTAATTCAGTCTCAGCTGTTATCAAGACACCTCCAGCCTCATTTAATATGAGTGGTGGCGGGCAGTACTGTTCAGGAGGTTCGGGTCTCTCAATTGGATTAATGGGTTCAGTTGCAGGAGAAACCTACCGGTTAAAAGATCCATCAGGTAATACTATATCAACTGTTACAGGGACAGGTTCTGCCTTGACCTTTGGAACATATACGGCTCCTGGCGTATATACAGCTCAAGCTACCAGTCTCACCTTACCACAATGCACTTCAAATATGAATGATAGTGTGACTATTGTGGTCATTCCCTTGCCGATTCCATATCTTGTAACGGGTGGTGGATCTTATTCTCAGGGAGGATCAGGTGTTCCAATCGGTTTAGCTAATTCTCAAACTGGTGTTGAATATGAATTATCGCGTGGAGGAGTGCCTTATCTTCCCAGGGTGAATGGTGTTACCGGAAATCCTATTACTTTTGGTTTGCAAACAGATTCAGGCACCTATATTGTTACAGCTTATACTCTTACAAATCCTGTATGTAGTGCTGTGATGTTGGGGAATGCACATATTACCATCAATCCCTGGCCAACACTTTATCATGTTTTCGGCGGTGGTGGTGTTTGTGCGGATGATAGTACAGGTGTGATCGTTGCAATCAACGGTTCTGAAGTAAGTGTAAACTATCAACTCAAAAGGGATGGGAATCCTGTTGGAGGACCTATTCAGGGTACGCATGACACGTTGATATTCGGGCATTTCCATAGAGGAACAGTTTATACTGTAGTTGGAACAAATATTTCGACCGGTTTGCAAAGAACAATGCTCGACAGTGCTGTTATCACAATCAATCCTCTTCCTTTGGTTTACGTTATGGGTTCCTATGGGGATAATTGTCCGGGGACGGAAATTATGTTGAATGGTTCGCAAACAGGGGTAAAATATGAATTAAGAGTAAATCATAACCCAGTTGATACAATGACAGGAACAGGTTCAGTATTGAACTTTGGCGCGCAAAGTCAATCCGGGGATTATACGGTAAGGGCATTTTTCGTGACAACAGGTTGTGATACGATTATGATTGGGGTGATTCATCTCAATCCATCCCCAATTGTTTACAATTTACAACCTCCAGGTGTAAGTTGTGCAGGGGATACGATTTGCATCACGGGATCGCAAGTAGGAATTATGTACCAATTGCAAAGGAATGGATTGACCAATGTAGGACCGACTATTGCGGGAACCGGAGGTTGGGTTTGTTTTGGACCTCAAACGGTTCCTGGTAACTATACCGTATTGGCTATCAATACAAATACGAATTGCAGTATTCTGATGAACGGAACGGCTAATTTGAATCCATTACCAAATTTATTCACAATTGTGCCTAGCGGGGATACATGTGCCGGGGCTTCTATTGGGTTAAGTGGTTCGCAATTGGGTGTTAAATACATACTAAAGAGAGATACACTTTGGATGGATACGTTAAATGGGACAGGCTTACCCATTGAGTTTGGCGCTGAAACGATACCAGGGATATACACCATTGTTGGTTTTGATACTACTACTTTTAAATTCTGTGAGAACAAGATGATGGGTAGTACTACTATCCATCAAGGGCCGGTGTTACATCCAATCGTCCCATCAGGTTATAACTGTGTGGGTGATTCCATTGGGCTCGCAATTTCTGATTTGGGCGTGAGTTATCAGTTGATCCTTAATGGAAACCAGAATGTGGGGACACCGGTTGCAGGAACAGGTGGGACTATTTGGTTCGGTGTCCAAAATTACCCGGGTACTTATACGATCATCGGTCGCAATTCAACAACAAGCTGTTCATCGGTGATGACGGGAACTTGTATTTTAACGGCCCTCCCATTGACTTATATAATTATTCCCCAGGGTGACACCTGTGCAGGAACATCTATCGGGCTGAATGGTTCTCAAACAGGGGTGAATTATATTTTGACGAGAGATTTTGTACCTGTTATGACTCTTCCCGGATCTGGCGGAGTACTTTCATTTGGTCCGCAGACAATATCGGGCTCCTATGTTATAAAAGCTTATAACATAACTCCTGATTCCTGTCAGCATCTGATGACAGGAGCTACCGTTATCATCCAGGCGCCACTTGCTTTTAATGTTACCCCCAATGGGATTAGCTGTGCAGGTGCTGTTGTTGGTTTGGCAGGATCAGAGGAAGGGATTCATTATCAACTCTTCAAAGATGGGATCTATGATATTGGTTTACCGGTTATGGGCACAGGATCTGCAATTTCGTTTGGCACTCAGGTTCAACCTGGCACATATACTGTAAAAGCTACTTCTCCTGGGAGTTCGTGCACGTCAGTCATGATCGGGACTGCGACATTGTTGACTCTTCCTTCTGTTTATGCTATGTTTCCCACAGGTGATACCTGCGCCAACACAAGCATAGGACTGAACGGATCACAAACAGGTGTTTTTTATACCCTTTACAGAGATGCTATTTATCCCGTTGTTACAATCGTCGGTAATGGCGGGCAAATCACTTTCGGTTTACAAAATACAAGTGGAGTTTATACAATTGTTGCCTATAATTCGACATCAGACTCATGCCATTCTTCGATGCAGGGCAATTTGACCATTCATCCGGTTCCCTTTGCATTTAATATGACGCCACAAGGAGCAAATTGTGAACCAACCATAGTTGGTCTCACCGGATCGCAGATTGGCATTACTTATTCATTGGTAAAGAATGGGATTCCTACAGGTAACAACCTGGCAGGAACAGGTGCTGCCCTAAGTTTTGGTTCCCAAATGGGAGGGGTTTACACAGTGACAGGAAGGTACTTAGCTTCGCCAAACTGTCAAAGTTCAATGTCGGACACCGTGGTTGTAAATGCTCATCCATCTGTTAATGCAGGCCCCAATGATTCGGTTTGTTATTCTGCAGCGACTTACCAGTTATCGGCAACTGCAGTTTATTTCTCGACCATCACATGGTCAACTTCAGGTGATGGATTCTTTTCCAATGGCAATACATTGACTGCGATATACCATTTAGGTGCAATTGATAAGACCAATGGATTTGTAAATCTGACCATTACAGTTACAGGGAGACCTGAATGCCCGGGTACGACAGCATCAGACATGATGACCTTGATCATAGAACCTTTGCCAACTGACAATGCAGGTCCTGACATGATTTTATGCGCTAACCAGATTGCTCAGTTAAATGGATCGGCGCAGAATTATAGCACGGTACTATGGACATCAACAGGGGACGGTTTATTTAGTAGCAATTCGATTTTGAACCCAACTTATACTCCAGGTACCAATGATGTTCTAGATGGAACCTTCAAACTAATTCTGACCGCTCATGGTACTTTAAGGTGTCAGCAGGAATTACACAGAGACACTTTAGTGGTCACCATTCATCCATTGCCCACCGCAACAATTTTTGGATCGGCGACGATCTGCGAAGCCGATACGGCGTCCATTGTAGTTCAACTTACAGGAGCATCTCCATGGAGTATTACCTATACTAATGGTGTGACTCCGGTAACAGTTAACAATATCGGTAGCAGTCCATATATCCTGCAGGTCAACCCTGTTGTTACTACATCTTATTCCCTGACTGCTGTTCATGACGTCAATTGCCAGGGTACTTCATTTACCGGAACGGCTACCATAAGTGTGTTTCCTAAACCGTTTGCTTATACCCTTACTGTGACCAATAACGGCGGATATTGTGCAGGAGGCCAAGGTGTTTCCATAGGGCTTAGTAATTCGCAACAGGGTATTAAATACACGGTATTCCTTGGTGGGATTCAAATTGCAAATTCATTGGTTGGTACAGGTTTTCCTCTGAACTTTGGGTTATTCACCATCCCAGGACTCTATACTATTGAGGGGACTGACACAACAACAGAAGCTCATTGTTCGCGGTTGATGAACGGTACGGCAAATGTTATTGTTCACCCATTACCGATAGTTGATTTCAGTGTAGACACCAGTTGCATGGGGCAACCCACACAGTTTGTCCTTTCCGGGTCTGATATTGGGAAAATTGCAACCTGGAGCTGGAACTTTGGTGACGGAACCACAGCAAATTACAACTATCCATTTCAACCTGTTCATACTTATTCTACTTATGGCAATTACCAGGTTGTATTAAATATAACCGACACAAATGGCTGTCAAAGGCAAATCATTCACAACGTTGATGTGATGCAACTTCCGGTTGCCCTGTTTGGTATTTCTACTCCGGCTTGTGAAGGGGTGAATATTGCATTCTCAGATTATTCTTATTCCTTACCTTTGGTTATCACCTATATTAAAACCTGGATATGGAACTTAGGGGATGGGACAATTGACACAATTCAATTTCCTGCTTCACCGAATTTGACACATAAATATCTTATTGCCGGAAATTATCAGGTTACACTAAAGATTTTTACCAATTATGGATGTTTTAACCAGCATTCCTTGCCATTGACCATCGCACCAAACCCAATCGCTAATTTTTCTTTCGGGACAAATCAATGTGAAGATGTTCCACTTCAGTTTACCGATATATCCCAAGTAAATGGGGGTGGAGCCATTGTTGGCTGGCAATGGAATTTCGATGATCCTTCTTCGGGAAACAATAATTTCTCTATACTTCAGAACCCGGTTCATGAATTCTCACAAGCAGGTACTTATGCAGTAAAAATGATTGTGAACAATACTGGTGGGTGCCCGGATACAATTGTTAAAAGCGTAACGATTCAAAGGAAACCCAAGGCACTTTTCACTGCAAACACACCTTGTCTGGGTAATGCAACACAATTTGCTGACCAATCAGTACCCAATGGAACTTCAATCATAGCCTGGGACTGGAATTTTGGAGACGGGAGTCCACATTCGAGTATTCAGAACCCGACACATGTGTATATCCTTGCCGGGCAGTATAGTGTCACTCTTTCTGTAACGAATAACAATCAGTGTACACATGATACTACAATTGCGGTAAATGTGATTCCATTGCCGATGGCATCTTATTCATCAGATGCTCCAAAATGCCTTGGCTTACCTGTTCATTATTCAAATTTATCGACCACCCCGGTGGGACAAATCGTAAAATGGCACTGGGATTTTGGTGACGGGACCGGAACAACGATTCTATTCCCTGCTATCCCTGATGTAAGTCATACATTTGCTGGGACGATGCTCCAACATCTGGTAAGATTGACGGTGACAACGAATGACAGTTGTTCAAATTATTATGAAACGACCATTCACAGTATCATACCCCCTGTTGCTAACTTTATTTACTCTTCGACTTTGTGTTCAGGAGAAAATGTTCAATTTACTGACCAAAGCCAATTAAATGGAGGGAGTTCTATATCCAGTTGGAATTGGAATTTTGACGATCCGACTTCAGGATCACAAAATATTTCTTATTTGCAGAACCCGATCCATTCATTTACACAAGCGGGAACCTATACGGTTAAACTTTTGGTTTCAAATTCATCAGGGTGTATTGATTCGATAATTAAAAGTGTAAATATTCAACAGATGCCAAAAGCCTCATTCAGTGCAACTTCGCCTTGCTTGGGGAATGCATCATTGTTTACTGACCAATCTGTACCAAATGGAATTTCAATTATAGCCTGGGACTGGAATTTTGGAGACGGAAGCCCTCATTCAAACCTTCAGAACCCGGTTCATTTGTATGCCCTCTCAGGTCAACATAGTGTTACACTTACCGTGACAAATAACAATCAATGTTCTCATGACACCACGATTGTTGTAAATGTTATCGCTTTACCTATTGCTTCCTATCAATCAGATGCTCCAAAATGTTTGGGATCGCCGGTTAGTTATTCAAATTTATCGACCTCTCCGGTAGGACAGATCGTTAAATGGCATTGGGATTTCGGTGATGGAACAGGAACGACTATATGGTATCCTGGCATCCCCAATGTGAGCCACATCTTCATAGGAACGGCATTGCAACATTTAGTGCGGTTGACGGTGACCACGAATGACAGTTGTTCAAACTATTATGAGACCATCATTCAAAGTATGCCTTCTCCTGTTGCCAACTTTATTTACTCATCCACTCTCTGTTCGGGGCAACCTGTTCAATTTACAGATCAAACGCAATTAAATGGCGGAGGAGTATTGACTGGCTGGTACTGGAATTTTGATGATCCGGTATCGGGAACCCAAAACACTTCTTATTTACAGAACCCTGTTCACGTGTTCTCATCAGCAGGAACCTATACCATAGAAATGATTGTCACCAATGTTGGTACCTGTACAGATACAATCAGTAAAACGATTGCAATAAATGCACAGCCAACTGCAAATTTCTCGGCTGATACCGCATGTTTTGGAACCCCGACACATTTCCAGGATCAATCTGTGCCCAATGCACCTATGATCGTTTCGTGGAACTGGGATTTTGGTGATGGGTCACATTCAATCCAAGCTAATCCTATTCACCTTTATACCCTTTCGGGAACCTATTCAGTAACCTTAACAGTTACTAATTCGAATGGATGTGTGTCGTCCAAAACAAGTAACGTTTTGGTAGTACCCATTCCAACGGCTTCATTTATTTATTCCACAAATAATTGTACAGGAATACCGGTTCAATTTACGAACCAATCAACAACAACCTATGGATACATTGTGACCTGGCATTGGGATTTCGGTGACGGGAATAGTACAACTGTTCATCTGCCTGCTGTTCCAGATGTAAGCCATATATACACTAACAATGGAAACTACAATGTTACACTTACAGTAACAACAGAAGACAGTTGTAAGTCCACTGTAAGCCATCCAATTAACGTGAGTCCTAAGCCACTTGCTAATTTTGATTATTCTTCGCCCACCTGTCAGGGGATGGCAGTTCAATTTACTGATCTTTCTCAACTAAATGGTGGAGGCGCAATCATGAGTTGGAACTGGAACTTTGGGGATCCGATATCCGGGACAAGTAATACTTCGACCCTTCAAAATCCAGTTCATATATTTTCAAATGGAGGGACTTTCCAGGTGCAATTGGTTGTGATGAGTACATCAACTTGCCAGGATACCATTATTAAAGCTGTAATTATCAACCCGGCGCCGAAATCTAATTTCACTTTTGATACTGTATGTAAGGGACAGTTGACCCATTTTACCGATGCATCGATTGCAAACACAGGCAGCATCATCAGTTGGTCATGGAGTTTTGGAGATGGGGGCACTTCAATATTGCAGGATCCCACACACATGTACGCTGGTTCTGGCAATTACCAAGTAGTTTTGACTATAGCTAATTCAGCAGGGTGCAGTCATGATACAACTAAGCAGGTGCAGGTTAAAGTAACTCCTATAGCGGCATTTACATTTACTGGCTCCTGCCAGGGATCACCAACGCAATTCCATGATATGTCGACCACAACAACAGGATTGATCAATCAATGGCATTGGAATTTTGGAGATGGGAATAGTGACACAATACAAAACCCATCACATATCTATACTAACTCAGGGGTATTTTATGTGACCCTGACTGTGACTAATTCAGGGGGGTGTGCTGATAGTCTCACATTGCCAGTCACCATCCATGTACCACCAGTTGCCCGGTTTACTTACTATAACACATATTGTCCGGCTGGAAGGGTTGCTTTTTATGATGAGTCGACGGCCACGAATACATCCATTGTAAGCTGGTACTGGGAATTTCAACCTGGTGATTATTCTGTTGACCAGAATCCAATCTATACATACAACCAGACCAATGCCTACTATCCGGTAACACTAATCGTGACAGACGGGAATGGGTGCAGGGATACAATAGTTGATACAATTTTTGTGAAACCTGCTTTTCAGTTAGCTATCCTAGCTCGTGACACTTGTGCTGGCAATCCGGTTCAATTCCATGCAGTTAACCTGGCTACTGGGGATTCATTGCACAATTTTACCTGGAATTTCGGAGATCCCGGAAGCAATGACAATACTTCAACTATAGAGAATCCACAGCATATCTATAATAATCCCGGCAATTATTTTGTAACATTAAAAGCATGGGATTCGGATAATTGTGTTGACAGTCTTTATCATTCAATTACAGTGTATCCTGGTACCATTGCGAATTTTTCTTATAATCAGGGATCATTCTGCCTTGATACCACTGTAACGTTTACCAATTTGTCAAGTGGCAATGGGGCAAATCTGGATTCGCTGATCTATATTTTTGGCGATGGAACATCAACAACCAGGAAGGCACCATTTCCGTCTCCTGATACGGTGAAGCATCATTATTTAACCTTTGGCACTTTTACGGTGACCCTGACTGCCATCAACACCAATGGTTGCAGGAGCGTTAAGTCTGAGCAGGTTGTTGTTACCTGTATGAATACTGCATTCACATTGGCAGATACCATTATCTGCCAGAATACCTTCCTTGTATTGACAGATCATTCGACGCCACAATCATTGATAAAACGATGGTTATGGAACTTCGGCGACAGCTTGGACACGACCTATACTGTGCATTGCAATAAGGTTAAACACAAATACCAGCAAGCAGGGGTATACATTGTAAAACTTATTACAAGTACAACAATAAATGGAATAACAATTTCCGATTCAAGTACCCGTCAGATTCTGGTAAAGGTTGCCCCGGTTGCAGATTTTTCATCTGTCTTTGTTTGTGTCGGAGATAGTTCAGATTTCATTAACCTCACCGATACCAGTATGATGAGCATTATTATGAATAATTGGTATTTTGGCGATACACATGATACGATTAATGATACCAGTAGCCTGATTAATCCGGCACATAAATACACTCATTATGGCAAGTTTAATGTAAAGTTGGTTGTTCGGAATACAGTGGGATGTCCGGATTCTGTGATAAAACAGATACGAGTATTTAACAAGCCGACAGTAAAGTTCACTGATTCTTACTCTTGCAGCGCACATCCGACCTATTTTACAGATAAATCGCTGGTTGTAGATACAGCAAAGATCGCCCAATGGGTATGGAACTTTGGGGAACTAACTGCAAAGAAAGACACGTCGCATAAAAAGAACCCAAGCTATGAATATAAAACAGATGGCGAATATCTTGTCCGCCTGATTATTAAAGACGAACGTGGGTGTATTGATACGGGTCATTCTACAATAACCGTACACGTCAGTCCGACAAGTTCATTTACATTCAAAGACAATATAAATAGCAGTAAGGGCAAGTTATTGTTCAAAAATCTTTCGAGTAATGCAGACTCTTATCTCTGGGATTTTGGTAATGGCAGTACTTCGACAGATGAGAACCCGGTTTATGATTATAAGGGTGTTGGGGGTTCTTATCTGATCATGTTGATCTCAAATAATAACGATGAATGTTCAGATACAACTTTCTATAGGTATGATCTTGTCTATCAAGGACTTTACATTCCGAATGCTTTTGCACCCGGGACAGGCACAAGCGCGAGTTATTTTGCCCCGGTTGGCATCAACCTGAAGCAATTTCAGATTGAAGTCTTCGATGGTTGGGGACACAGGTTATGGATTTCAACAGCACTTGATAACCTGGGTCAACCAACAGGAACATGGGATGGAAAAGACCCGGGTGGGGCATTGTTGCCATCCGGGACTTATATGTGGAAGGCAAGTGCAACTTTCCTTGATGGCACTGAATGGGCTGGCTCTGATATTGGGAAGGGGTCATCAACAACAGAAGGAACAGTAACATTGATTCGTTAATGTCTAATCGTTTTCAACATGAAAAGACCTATATTTATTACCGCTTTTCTTTTCGGATTCCTGTTCCTCTTAACTTCAGCAAGAGGACAGGATCCTAACTATTCACAGTTTTTCAGTACTCCCTTGTATTACAATCCTGCTTACACAGGGGTCAATACAGGTGTCAGGGCCAGGTTTACTTTTCGTGATCAGTGGCCCAACTTACCTGTGGACTTCAGGTCTTATTATTTTTCCGCTGATCTTGGTGACCGGAATTTGCCGGGCTCAGGCGGTTTAGGCTTGATCGTCAATTCCAATAACGAGGGGATCGGATTTATTAAAGATCTCTCTGTTGGATTGTCAATTGGTGTCAGGATTCCAATAGCAGCAACAGTGGTCAGTCAGGTTGGAATCAAGGGTGCCATAGTTCAGAAGAGCATAAATTGGAGTGATTTTGTTTTTAGTGATCAATTGAGTGCAAAGTATGGAAATATTTACCAAAGTGATTTCGTCCCTACTGATGCAAATACAAAAGTGTTCCCTGATTTTGGTGCCGGTGGGCTGATCCAGTTCACCAATCCGGAAGGGAATATTTCCGGAGTAGCCGGCTTTGCAGTTGATCATATTTTTACACCCGACGAATCATTTCTATCTTCTGCTGCAGCTCATTTACCGAGGAAATATATTGCACATCTTGATTTTGTGATTTCATCCGGTGGAGGTTCTTCTGGAATGTATTCAAATGGTTCCACTGATCCTTTAAAAATCAATCCGGGTATCATCTACCAGAATCAGAACAACCTGAGTTCTATGGAAGTTGGTTTTAATATGCTTAAGTTCAACATTTACCTTGGTGGATGGTATAAATCCAGTTTCGGAGGTGGGTATGCCGGTGGAAGTGCAGTTGCACTGGTTGCCGGTTACCGATACACCTTCGCGGAAAATATGAACATAAAATTCATGTACAGCTATGATCTTTATACGACGGGCAGCCTGCAGGGGCTGGGTGGTGCCCATGAAATCAGCGTGATATTGGAATTTGATAAAATGACACTGTTTGGAGGTGGAGGAGGAGGAAATTCTCCTGGCCGTTCAATGCATGGTGGAGCACTTGAATGTCCTGTTTTTTATTGAGTATAATTGGTTGAATCAGATCTTATGATTAAAGCTTTAATCATTGAAGATGAATTGATACAGCTTGCATATCTTCAAAACCTGCTCGCTGATTTTTGTCCTGAGATACAAGTAGTAGGCTCAATTCATTCTGCTGCAGATGTTGTCAAGACAATTAGTGACTGTTCTTTTGAGATTTTATTTCTCGATGTTCTACTTCAAGGTGTCAATTCAATCGAACTGCTTGAACAACTTCCAAAAATTGAATTTCAGATTATCTTTTTTTCTGCTTTTGAACAATATGCTTTAAAGGCAATAAAAATGCAGGCGGTTGATTATCTTGTAAAGCCTTTCAATGGGCGTGAATTACAAATTGCTGTCAATAATGCGATTGAACGAATTAATCAAAAAGAATCGCATTCATACAGGTCAATCAAAGTATCCTCTTCAAACGATAAAATTCTTTGTATTTCAGAATATGATTCCCTGAATTTTATCCCTTGCCATAATATTTTGTTTTGCAGATCAGACGGCAATTACACCCATATAAATTTTACAAACGAAACGGGAATAAGCGAAAAAATACTTGCCACAAAAACACTTTCACATTTTGAACAAAAATTGTGTTTTCCCAATTTTATCAGAATACATCAATCCATTCTGGTAAACAAAACTAAAATCAGAAAGATTCGAAAAGGTAGCAGAGAATTAGTCCTGATTGACGGTACAGTTCTTGAAATTGCACGTAACAGGAAAAGCGCTGTCCTCTCGCTCCTTCAACAATAATCAGCTATTGTCAATTTTTTATCAAATACAGTTTGCTTTTGTTCGACAGGATTCGGATAAAAATTGACTGAATATTATCAAATTTATACCAAATAATAATTGGGGCAGAGAATGTTTTTTTTCTTTTCCAATTATCTCTATTTTTGTTTCATCTTATTGGAAATATATCAGTATAAAAGAAGCTCTCAGAGACTAATAAAAAGGGTAGATTGTAATATTTATGGAATTACAATAAAGATAATGTTAATTAATATGTACGCTTTATGAAAATGAAATTTTTACTTTTTATCTCACCCCTTTTCCTCTGTACTCATTCGCTATTCTCACAACAGGAATACATGGAGAAAAGCAAAATCTATCATAGTGCAAGGATCTATCAAAACGATTATAAAATACTGAATGTGAACACCCTTCAACTGATTAATGATAGCACGATCACCTATAAATCGGTTGGAACTGAAGAACTATGCAAATTGTCAGTGAGGGATTTGAGATATGTTTCCGTCAAACAAGGTACAAGAGCTTTGACTTACGGTCTGATAGGGGCAGGAGTTGGTCTTTTCTCTGTAGCCTTGACTAATGTGGAATACGGTAATAATCAGTATATGCAGGGTTATAACTGGGCGCCGTTGTATATTGGCATGACGTTAGGTTGCGGTGTTGTTGGAGCTATCATAGGTTCTTTTGATCATAAATGGAAACGATTATATTTAAAGCATAAGGAATTGGTTCCCGTGGTAATGTTGGTTCCCTGCCGCCAAAATAAATATTCTTATTCAATTCGTTTGTTAATAAACATTTAATTAGAAATGCTATGAAAAAAATGATCATTCTTATCGTGGGATTTTTTATTTTGTTTTCAGGTCATTTGGACGCACAATGTAAAATAAAGAAATTTCCCAAAGCTTATTTGAACAATATCAAATCGGATGATTGTACGGTTAAGCCTGAAATCTCAACTGAATTAAGAAGAACGTTATTTGGTTTTTCAACAGGAGCTGCAGTATGTTTTTCAAAGTCAGGCGAAGATTACTACCTATACTTTGAAATATCCAGAGATTTAAGTTCGAAATTCGAGATTCGTAAAAATAATTCACTTGAACTATTTTTTAGTAATGGTAAACACATAGCCCTGATGCCGTCCGGAAATTTTAGACCCAAAGCCTTGCCCCTAGATGGTTGTCACATTGGTTGTTTTTTTTCTGTTAATAGAGAGCAAATTAAGCAGGTTGCTGATAATGGTAGGGTCAAATCTTTTATACTTCACATTTCTGCTGACAAAGCCATTCCATCTGCGCAAACTGATAAAGATGGCTCCATGTTTTTTGAGTATGAAATCTTATCGGATCAATTAGGGAACAATCTTTCTGATCTTGCGGCATGTATCTTAACGAAATAAGGAAAGTAATCTGCAATCCCTTACTAATGGTGAACTCTACCTTTGACGTTCAAGTAAGGAAATTGGAGGAAGCCAAAAATTCAATAAAGAGTAGGCATACTGTAAAATATAGATAAATAAATGAAAAACATTATTCTTTTTTTTTGTTTTATTCTGTTTCCAGGTTTGATGATTAATGCTCAGTATATTCAAAACGGAAGTACAAGTATTCAAACAGAAAACAAACCACATAATGGTACAGATGTCTCGGTAAGTTATATGGGAATAACTGAAGATGGTTATGTAAAATATCCACAGTCAATAAGTATAGAATATTCTGGAAAAGTAAGCGGTAAAGATGTTAAGGTAAAATATCAATTATCGACTGAGGCTAATTTTCAATTAGAAAAAAGCAATAATGATTTATTTTATAATGGTGATTCTCTAGCAAAACTCTCAGTTCGTGGTAATATCACCCAAGATAAAAATGGGATAGAAGTTACGTTAGCAACATTTACTGAAATAATATATACATCTTCTCCAAAGAAATTTACAGGATGGATTATTTCAAAGGATAGCAAGTTAGGAATTTCAAACACAGCATCACTTTCCAAGAAGGGATTAAATAGTAGCAGTGGAGATTACAAATTTACTGGCAAATGTGTAGCTTTTTATAGAATTGAAAAAGATTTTACAATTACTTTTATTGCACAACCAATTTCCTTACAACCTAAAACCATCGCGATTCCTAATAAAAAGTAAATATGAAAAACCTGATTTTTTCGGCTTCAATATTAATATTGGTCTGCATAAATTTTTCATTAACAGGCTGTGACCATTCTAAACGTGACTGGGAAAAAATAAAACAAGATAGTTCAATAGTTGAACTGCAAAAATACATTTTGCAATATCCTAAAAGCGAATTCGTTAAGGAAGCAAAAGCTGCGATTGATACATTGAATAAACAAGAAGTAATTCCATTTAAAGTAACGTATGATTATATTTTTACAATGCCTCCAGGCGGACTTAGATCTGGTGTTGCTTCAGGTGAATGGGACCCAGCTTTATGTACCTTCGATCCTCCTATTTATGCTCCGGGCTCTTTTAAATTTATTAAAATTAATGGTATTAATATCGAATTGTTGACTAATAAAATCGAAAAGGGTATTGTAAAAACAAAGATGTTTGGAGATTTTGTCGCTTGTATGTTTGCATATAGATTAGATGATGGAAGATCTGTAATTGCATTTTTAGCTACGCGAGACAATATTAAGAAAATTGGTAGGATATTAAGAATAAAAAATAAAACGTGAATAATGCATCATGTTTATTATCCATTTGCCTTATAATGTGTATTTTAGTTGAATAGTTAACGACTTTTAGTAATGAAAGGAAATTATCTCAATTCCATCAATTGAATTGGTAGTGACTATACAAATCCTGTTGGTTAAAAAGGGACCCCAAAGTTAATTGATAAACCTAAAGGTATTTGTACTATCAAATTTCCAAATGACACAATTTTGTCTTATGATATTCTAATATAAAAATACACTTGGAATGGACATTAAATCATTTATTCTCATAGAGAGAAGATGGCTATGGCTCTTACAGATATGAGCGTTTTACTACTTGATGCACACAGTGAAAAAATGGTTTAAATTGTAGTTTCTCAAATGGAATTGTTGTGTTTGGAGATTTTGGTTTTGGGAATTTAAAATATTATACTGCTGAGGCAACTGGAGTGAAAAATGGGATATATTTCTCAAAAGAAACAGAATTGGTTTTCATGTAACTAAAGTGCAAGTAATTAGAAACAACTTTTTGAAATGAATGACCCAGCTAAAAGCGGTGGAATATTTTAGGGAATTATTTCCTATTCGTTTTAAGCAAGGGAAGAAATGAGTAATTGGAGATATTTTTTTATCCGGATTAACATCAATTTAAAATTTACATGGGAACTGTGTTTAAAATAGTAACTGACCATAAACTGTGGCAAATAAATAATAAAAGTGGAGTTTATAAACTACTCAAAAAACAAGATGGAATCCAAAATTCTAATAAATTGATAATTAATTTAACGTATTATGAGAAAATGCTTTACAAAGGGACTACATATTACTTTAATCTTAACGTTTTTTATCCTCGGCTGTAATCAACTGAAGGATGATTGGGAAAAAGCAAAACAGTCACATTCAGTTCCGGAAATCCAAAAGTTTCTGTCTGAAAACCCTGATAGTAAATTTAGCAAGGAGGCAAAATGTTTGCTTGATTCCTTAGATTGTAAAAAGGCAAATTGTGTAATTATATTTTCAAAAGGGATTGGCGTGACATTTGGAAAAGAAACTGCTCCATTTGGAAGTGCTGGAATTACATTAACTTTAGAGGGTTCCAGCTTTATAACTTCTGTTTTAATTGATGATCAAACGGAGCCTTCATCTAAATATTCCGGTTTAATTGGCACTCCTGTTCCTATGGAACCAGCGATATACATTTGGCGAAATTTCTCTGAAAAAGAAATGGAGATTGCTAATAAGAATGCTTTGAAAACAGGGTTTGCCTACTTAAAAGTTTCGACTTTAAAATATCGAGTTGTAAGAATTATTGATTTAAAAAAATCTGATAAAGAAATTTGTAAAGAATTTGGTGTTGACGCTTCAGAATCAGGTAATCAGCAAAAACATTCTAATTGAATAGAAGATGGCCTTGTTAAGTAATTGTCGCTCTTTGAGTAGATTCAATATTAATTAAAGACAGAGTGAGAATTAGAAATCAAAAACTGTTTATTTCAAAAATAATTTTGTAATGGGAAATGAAATATTTACGAGTGAAGAAAATATCATCAATTGCAATGAGGCTTCAATTGATCTTACTGATTTAAATTTTGAATTTGAAGTTCTTCAGTCTGATAAACCAGTAATGGTTCATTTTACCTTCGAATGCGAATATGATCAAAAAATCGTACCTTTCATTGAAGACCTCATTGTAAAGTATACATCTTCTGTAAAGTTCTGTAAGGTTAAAATAAAAGAGCAACCAAACACTTCGACAAAATACGGAGTTATCTTAGCTCCTACGATATTAATATTCGCATATGGCAAAGTTGTGGCACAAATTGTCGGGGTTGTTCCAAAAGACACAATAAAATTAAAAATAGATGGTGTTCTCGGGAAACCTTCAGAAAATTTACAAGAATTAAGTTTAAAAGATCTCAAAAAAGCATATAGACAAAGCAATGGGGATTGGGGTTCGGCAATGATTTCCGGCATTGTTGCAGGTGTTATTTTTGCTATTGCTCGTAGCAATTTTACCGGAGCCGCTTCACTTATTGTTCCAGGGTTCGCACTGGGTTTTTTCATTCAGAATAAAAATTTCAAATTTTCCTGGTTACAAAAAGCTTTTGCCATTTGTTTAATGATTTTGATTGGGATGTTTAATAAAGAACTTGTTGAATTACTCAGACAGTTTATGAAATAGTTGATAATCTATCGTTTTTTTTAACGAACTTTCTCGTAATAATCATATTATAAATAATATATAAATATGTTGTAATTTTTAAGATAAACATCACAAACAAACATTATGGGATTTTTTATTGGGTTAATTCTTTTCGGCATTCCTTCCGCTATTATCGCTAGTGTGAAAGGATTTAAACCATTTAGATGGTTGATTGCTTTAGGACTAATTGGATTAATTGTAGTCTCTTCTTTATCAAGTGCAAATGCCAGAGGCATCACAGAGGAGGAAGCTCAACTCAGAACTGTAAAAGCAAACAGCATAGGTGCCACAATGGCATTGATAAACGTCGGGTTAAGCGTGATTCTAATCTTCGTTGTTTTAGTTAGTACGAGATAAATTTTTGACATTTAAACCCAACTTAGTATAATGTCAACAAGAAACCTATCTAATTCATTCTTACCGGAAAAATTAAAAATTCAACTAAACTCTACCTCAATGAAAAAACTTTTACTTTTTGCAATTGTGATCACCACAACAATCATTTTCCCCATATCCCTCCTGTCACGGGCCATTCATGAGGATGTTATCTACCTAAAGAGCGGAACAATTGTCCGTGGTAAGATCCTCGAATTAACTCCGAACCAGAGTGTGAAGATTCTGACAAAAGATAATGTATCTTATGGATATACCTTTGATGTGATTGACAAGATTATTAAAGACCCTGAACCCGTAACTCCACCAAAAGAGCCTACCGAAAAATCTTCTACTGCTCCGGAAAAACCTGATCACTCTTCACAATCTAATATTTATAAAGCAGTATATCACAACGACTTAGAAAAAGTTCAAGAATTAATTAATTCAGGTGAAAACGTAAATGAACATGCTGGGGGGCATTGCTTTCCACTCATGATTGCTGTATTACAAAAGAACAAAGTAATGGTTGATTTATTATCACATCCGTCCAAAATAAATTTTTAAGAAAAAAAGAAGGGATTGGAGATACCCCTGAAAGGGGTAATTTTACAATATCGACAAAAACCAATCCCTATGGTAAAATTATCT
>Ga0364866_10248_pt1 | contig 39474 bp, 39 predicted proteins | sample ExccelAu500001D3_3_FD_206913 | JGI IMG/M metagenome (GOLD analysis project Ga0364866, IMG submission 206913) | Enriched cells from Trout Bog Lake Hypolimnion, Wisconsin, USA - BchlTB.Aug13.5000.01.D3 | ecosystem: Environmental > Aquatic > Freshwater > Lake > Hypolimnion/Profundal zone | place...
ACTTAGCGTTTTCGTTGCTTTATGCTAAGTCCTTTTGACCATTTTTATAATTTTGTTAATATGCGATTTTCAGGCTTAACTAAGAGCATATGAACATCACCTAAAGCACGCTCTTCAAAACCTCCCTCGCAATAGCATAAGTAAAAATCCCACATAAGAATAAACGCTTCTGGATAACCAAGTGCACGTACTTCTGAAATGTTACTAAAAAAGTTTTCACGCCACCTAGCAAGTGTTGTTGCGTAATGTGGGCCGATATCTTCCAAATCAAACAAACGCATATCAGACGATTTTGTAATACTGTTGAGGATTGCCGTAACGGAGGGAATACAACTCCCAGGGAAAATATAGCGTTGAATAAAATCTACAGATTTGATTGCAGACGCATAACGTTGATCTCCAATCGTAATAGCCTGAAGGAGCATTATGCCATTTTGCTTTAACAAGTTTCCACAGGCTTCAAAGTAGATGTCATAGAATTGGTAGCCAACGGCTTCAATCATCTCTATGGAAACTAACTTGTCATATTTACCTCTTAAATCACGATAATCTGAGAGTAAGACTTCAATTTTATCTTCTAAACCAGCATCTTTTATTCTTTGTAGCGCAAGTTGATATTGCGCTTGTGAAATTGTTGTTGTTGTTATTTTACAGCCATAATGCTGGGCAGCGTAAATTGCAAAACCACCCCATCCCGAGCCAATTTCTAGGACGTGATCTGAGGATTTAAGATCGAGTTTCTTGCAAATTCTTTTAAGTTTCGTCAGTGAAGCTTCTTCTAAAGATTGTTTAGAGGTTTCAAAAATCGCGGATGAATACATCATTGTGGGATCAAGCATCAGCTTAAAAAAATCATTACCTAAGTCATAGTGCGCTGAGATATTTCTGCGGCTTCCGACTTGCGTATTCTTGTTAATGCGATGCAGCCAAGCTTGTATTGGAGAGGTGATTTTTGCAAAGCTAGATTCAATGTCGTCTAACAAGGATTGATTTCTTACCATCAGTCTGATGAGATTTGTGAGGTTATCACATTCAAAATACCCTTGCATGTAAGCCTCACCGGCACCGATAGATCCGCCAAAAACAACTTCACCATAAAACTGAGGGTTTTTTACATACAGAGTCACATCAATCTTTTTTAAAGATGAGATGCTAGCATTGCCTCCAAAAATCTGTGACTTGTCATCCTCAACAAGGTTGATTGAGCCATGCTGTAAATGCGCTAGTCTTTTAATTAAGATTTGTTTAGCTATTCGGTCTAAGCGTCTTGGCTTAGGGGTGAGTTTGCTCAGTAAAGCGATCTCTCTTGTTACGTTTTTTGACATATTTTTTGATCTATTGTTGATTAAGGATGTGGAATAAATGGCACGCGTTTGAGCCACAACTTTAAAGCTTGCCAATAAATGGCTAGCGTCACTTTTAGGGTCATGAGTGGATACATGAGTAATACTTTAGTCATTGCTGTACTACTTATCTCAGTACGCTCCAACACAAGTGTGGCATCAAATTTTTTGATGTTGTTTTGTAAATTTTGCATATAAATAAAGAGCTGGTCTGTTGGGGATTTGAACCTCCAATCATATTGCATATTCATCGGCATAAAAGGGGACACATGAAATGATTTTTCAAATTGAAACTGATAGGACTGATCTTGTGTTTTGCAATTCAACACATAACTATGGCGCTCGCCCCAAGGCGTGTTGGTGATTTCTGCAACGATAAACTCTAGACGCGTGTCTGTCTCGTCAAAGCAGTAGTAAAAACTTACTGGGTTAAATATAAATCCGAAGTATCGTAAATGCGTCAGAATTTTGATTGGCCCATGAGCGGTTTCGCCAGTTTCTTGTTCGACCAACGCTCGAATAGATGTATCAAGGTTTTTTTCTTTTCCATCAAAATAATCAGCACGAAAAAAACTGGCAAAATTTCGATGTTGGTAAGACCATAACCAATAAGGCTTAAATAAACTTGGCAGTTCATCTAAATCTAAATACATCATAAAGAGGGTGTATTTAAAGGAATGATTAACTGGAAAGTAGCGATGATGATTAACTTTACCAATGTAGATGCAACTTTTCTTGTTAGCCATGAGAGTTGGCTTTTTTAGCTTGTGCTTGATTGAAGTGCTCAAGTGCCGCAAGGGCGCTTACAACGCCATCCTCATGAAACCCATTACGCCAATAAGCCCCAGCGTAGCCTGTGTGGTTCACTCCGCTTATCTCGGTATGACGCAACTGCGCAGCGATCCCCTCTGGTGTAAATACAGGATGTGTATATTGGAGTGTTTTAATAATCTTGGTTGGATCAATCTTGGCTGTATGGTTAAGTGTCACCAAAAAAGGCTCTGGGGACTCAAGTGATTGTAAGATATTCATGTTATAGGTCACAGCTGCTCGATTGAGCGGCTGCTCGGTCAGGTGGTAGTTCCAGGCCGCCCATGCCAATTTATTTTTAGGCATTAAATTAACATCAGTATGAAGAACGATTTGATTACTTTGATACGGAATTGCTCCTAAAACTTCAATTTCGTTTTTTGATGCATCTTCTAACATGGATAACGCTTGATCGCTATGACAAGCAAAAAATACCCAATCAAAAGATTCAGCGGGTTTGTTTTTAGGTTTGAGAATGACAGCCCCATTGGTCCTTCTGACTGACTCAATAGGCGTATTGAGTTTGATCCTGTCTTTAAAGTGTTGGGTAATTTTCTCCACATAGGCTTGAGAGCCGCCTTCAATTACTCTCCATTGAGGCCTCTCTGAAACACTTAACATTCCATGGTTGTGGAAAAAACGTATAAAAAACTTTGCTGGAAAATCAAACATTTGATCTGGGGAGGCTGACCAAATAGCTGACCCCATTGGAATAACGTAGTATTTGATGAAGTTTTTTCCATATCGATTGGCTTTTAAATACTCACCAAAAGTCATGTCAGTATGATCTTCATCAAGTAAGGCTGGCGCCTCTTTGTTAAAACGTAAAATGTCTTTAATCATACCAATAAAACTTGGGCGAAGCAGATTGAGTCTTTGCGCAAAAAGACTATTAAGACTTGTGCCATTGTATTCCAGCCCTGATGACTCATCATGAACGCTAAAGCTCATGCTGCTGGCTTGAGTATTAACGCCAAGCTCGTTTAGCATGTTAATAAATCTGGGATAGGTCCAATCGTTATAAACAATAAACCCCGTGTCGATATTATATTGGCGTCCAAAAGCATCCACTTGATGGGTGTGGGTGTGGCCGCCAATATGCGCATCTGCTTCATAAACGGTCACTGCATGCTCTTGATAAAGATGCCATGCAAGCGTGTTGCCTGAGATGCCCGAGCCAATTATTGCAATTTTCATTACGCTGCCCGTTTTTGGGATAAGACTTCTACAGGTACTTTTCGTAAGTCCCAAATTAAGCCTAATGCTGAGAGTATTTTGAGTCCATAATAGGTTAAATCAATTTCCCACCAATAAAACCCTTGTCTTGCTGAGCTAGGATAATGATGGTGATTATTATGCCAACCTTCTCCTAAGGTTAAAATCGCAATCAGTGAGTTATTGCGACTGTCATCATTCGTCAAAAATCTTTTTTTACCCCAAACGTGAGCAAGTGAGTTAACAGTGAATGTCATGTGATAAAGGAAAACGGTTGAGACAGCAAATCCCCAAATAACTAACTGCATCCCGCTAGTATGCAACTGTGGTGAAGCACTTTCTAACCAGTTACCTAGTAGGAATAGACTGATGATAAGTGCTATCGGTGCAATCACGTCGAAGCGATCTAAGAATTCAAGTTCAGGATATTTCAATAAGTCCTTAACCCGCTCATTTTTTGAAATGAAATTCTTATTGGCTAAAAACCAACTGACATGGCTCCAAAAAAACCCATGCTGTTTAGGTGAGTGTGGATCATTTGGGTTATCTGAATGGGCATGATGATGTCGATGATGAGAAGCCCACCAGAGGGGACCACGTTGGGCTGCGCTGGCGCCCAAGAAAGCAAAAAAAAATTGAATAAACCGAGATGTTTTAAACGCTTTATGGGAAAAGTAACGGTGATAAAAACCAGTAATTGCAAACATTCTTAATACATATAAAACGATGGCAACGATTAAACCGATTGCACTGAACTCAACCCAAAACACCGCAAAACATACAAGGTGCAAGATGATGAAAGGTAATATGCGCAGAAGTTCTATTTTGTCTGGGTTCTTCTCGTAACCCGCCACTGCTTGACTATCAAACCAAGCAAGTATTGTTTTAAACCACATTTATTGCATATCCTTATTTGAAAATTTTTCCCATTGTTGGGGAATTTTTACCAGTTTATTTGTATCGTACCCCATGTTTTTAATGTGCTCGACGAAGCCTTTATATTCTTCATTTGGCATGTTGGGGTTGCGTGACATTAGCCACACATAGTCTCTGGCATTTCTAGCGATGATGGTAGTTTGATAAGCCTCATCTAAATAGACAATTCGATATTCTGCTTTAATCGGCCAAATAAACTGCATGCCCCATATTGCATTGCCGGTATTGGGAATAACAAAGCCAGTTGGGTGGTAACTTTTAAGCTCTCCATCCACACTACCTTTTCTAAAAGTAAAGGTGGTGTTGATTGTGCCGTCATTTCCCAATTCATAAGACTCAATACCATTGTGCACCTCTTTTTCAATAAAAGTGGGTATGCATGCAATCACATACCAATCCCCCATAAATTTATTAAGATTGACCTCTTCAACAGTTTTGATAGGCGGCAAGCTTGAGCATGCCGTCAAAAAAGCGCACAAAGAAGCTAAAATAGATTTTTTCATTTTTACATTTGCCTTTTACTTAAGTACATAATCAATACGGCCATCTTCTGTTGATGATTGCAAAGCAAGCCATTCATCATCTTGACCATACCAAATATCTATTTTGAATTTTGTAGTATCAATTTTGAAATGCTCAGCTTTTACAGTGCGGCCTTTAGCCAAGATGGTTTCTTTTCCCACTGATGAAATATTGGCCGACAAGTAATCACCTGTCTGCGGGTTGAGTAACTTATTTTGCTGGAGTATTTTGGGATTCCAATAAGCAAAAGTCATTACGCATTCAGCTTTTATTTCTGTTGGACTTGGTGAGGATAGTTTAAAGGAAGGTTTATCCTGGATGCCTTTTACAATTGTGGTTTTACTATTTTCTTGTGTTTTTGCTTCTAACTTTTTGAGGCAGTTATTCTCCCAAAGTTCATTGGACAGATGGTAATATTGGAAAAAGTTAATCGATAAAATTTTGACATTAAATGTAGCTTCGCTTTTTAATACTTGTTGATTCTTTTCATTATCAGTCAAAATAAATTGATGGGTGCCTATAGGCTTTCCGTCTATTGATACATCAAAATTCCAACTCTGCGCCTCAGCCCAAAGAGGCTTTGATAATATTAAAAAGCTGATGAGAATCTTAACCATATTGAGTCGACCTTTATACCTCATCTTCTCGGAAGCCAAGGCACAAAAGCATTTGTTTTTTCTATATAAGTTTTATACTCGGGGCGACGGTTAGCAATGTCTGATTCTAGCAATTTCACACCCGTCACTTTAAGCAATAAATAAATCATCAATATTGGCGAAATCATTGACCACCACTTACCAGCAGCCACTGCAATCAAGCCATAACCCAACCAAATACAAGCCTCACCAAAATAATTAGGATGTCTTGTGAGTCGCCAAACTCCCGCGTTGAGAACTTTGCCATTGTTTTCCGGTTTGGATTTAAATTTGCTTAATTGGCCATCACCAATTACCTGAAAACTCATACCAATTATCCAAACGGCTACGCCAATCCAGTCAAAGGTATTTAATGCGTTGCTAGATTGACTGGCGACGTTTAAGGGTAGGGAAATAAACCATGCTAACAAAGCTTGCAATATAAATACTAGATAAATACTTTTGTACCTAAAGTTTGGTTGATTCCTGGCTCTTATTGCTTGATAACGTAAATCTTCAGGTTTGTGATGATTGCGAAGGTGAAGGTAAATGGACAGTCGACATGACCAAGCAGCGACTAACAAAAAAACCAAATAAGCGCGTTCGCTTGGCGCTGGCAATAAGCTAAAAGTAAGCGCAGTAGCTATCAAAAAAAACATTGCCCATAGGCTGTCAACGATCGTGACATTGTCATCTTTTAAGCTTAATAACCAGCCAAATAAAGCTAAGAGTAGCATCGGAAATATTGTGATTAAATAATTGCTTGTCATTTTTTATTTAAATACCTTGAACATCTTTAAAAACTTTATTGATCTTTAAAGGAGGCTATTTTGAGTAAAATGGGAACTACAATTGCCCATCCTATACTTAAATAAATCATTGCAGCGTTGAAGTGGCTAAGTTGAAGAGCGCCAAGCCGCGCGCCACTCCAGTAGGCTACAGGGCCAGCAATTGCACCTATGAAAATAGCTAACTCTCTTTTGTGCTTTAACCAACGCAAACTGACATTGATTGTGCTTGCAAATAAGGCCCACAACATGACCATCCAAGGTGGTGGCAGTTGGTGTGGCCAAAAGCTCACTGGTGCAAAAGTTATCCAACCTAAACTCATTGGGATGCTATCAAAAATAAGACCAATGATTAATGCTGCCAATAGCAATCTAGCTTCAAAAGCTGGTGTGCTAGCCCTAACAATATGTGCAACAAGTACTAAGGACGAAATAAACACGCCAATCCAAGGGAGTTGATTTGCACTTCCTAATACACAAGAAAACCAACCTATTTGAAAGCCTATAATATTAATTAACATGACTGAGGTTTAGCCTTTTTCGAACAGATAGTGGCTTACCCACCACTCTTGGCCTTGATTAAAGCCAAATAGTTCTGCACATGCCATGAAGAAAATACGCCAGCGTTGGCGCCAAATTTGAACGTTATCAGCGCCGTAGCAACGAGCTAAAATTGGCGTAATAGTGTGAGCATTCTTATCCATGTTTTCTAGCCATGCGTTAGCGGTTTTTTCATAATGCGTTCCATCCCAGCGCCATTGTTTAGCGATTTTTAGATGTTTTTGAAACTGAAGCGGCGTGTCATCACTCGGCATAAATCCGCCCGAGAAGAAGAATTGACTCATCCAATCATCATCACCTTGCACTTCAAAAGCATAAGGGACATCGCGATGACAGAAAATATGCATAAAAAACTTGCCTTGAGGCTTTAACCATTGATTCAACTTTTGGAACAATATTTGATAGTTCCGCATATGTTCAAACATTTCCACCGAGACAATCCGATCAAAAACTTGCTCAGTTTCAAATTGATTCATATCGCAAGTGATGACTGTTAAGTTGGTTAAATGGCGCCTTGCCGCTTCTGCCAAAACAAATTCACGTTGAGAGTTTGAATTAGATACCGAGATTATTTGGCTATTAGGATAATGTTCAGCCATCCATAAAGACAAAGAGCCCCAACCACAACCCAACTCTAAAATAGCATGGCCATCTTGAATCTCTGCATGTTTACATGTTTCTTCTAGCGCCATAACCTCAGACTCATCTAAAGTATTCTTTTCGTTAGACCATAAGCAACTGCTGTATTTGCGATGCTTTCCAAGTGTTAAATTAAAAAAATCTGTTGGTACTTCATAGTGTTGTTCATTGGCCATTTCAGGTAATGGGGCAATTTGGGCAAACTTCATGCTTTCAAAAAAGCGTGCACGAATTTGACTTGCAGCCTCACAATTTCCTTCAGAAATTTCATTGAGACGCTGCTTGCAAAGATTACGTATCCCCGCCCGAATAATGAAGTCAGGCATTAAGCCGCGCTCTGACAAATGAATAGCTAGTTTTGAGAAAATCATGAGGTACCTTTTACGTATTTACGCTTTGTATGAGTGAAAAGTTTTAAGAAGGTTTTATCAGCTCAATAATTTATTCATAATACATTTCAAATATGACATGAAAAATAAACAAACTGTGAATTTGGGGGTTGTTGTTAATGGAGGGTGGAGAAAAATATTTTTGGGTCATACCAGCTATTTTTCTAACTCAGGTACTTGGCGAGATAAAAAAGTTGCGCTTTACCCCACGCAACCATTTGATTAAGGTAAATAGCGAGCGCCTAGGATAGAATTAGAATTCAAAAATAATTAAGAGATCAAATATGTCCATGACTACTTACAACCTGAAAGACGTTCTAACATGGCTTAACTCTCATGACTACCGAGTCACTCGACCTTTCAACCCTCGCACTAGTTACTCTGATGCACTTCCCCCTTCAAAACTTCTCAAGGCAGCCATACTTGATACCGAGACTACAGGCACCAATCAACTTACCGATAAAATCATTGAGCTTGGTATTGTTATCGTTGAATATGCCCCAGATACAGGTGAAGTTTATCGGGTGCTAAAAACCTATGATGAGCTTGAAGATCCAGGTGTACCGATACCGCCTGAGTCCACTCAAATTCACAATATTACAGATGAGATGGTGCGCGGTAAGAAAATAGATGACGGCGCCGTTGAACGCCTTCTCTCTGACGTATCTCTCATCATTGCTCACAATGCTACTTTTGACCGCTGCTTTGTTGAGGCTAGGCTGCCAATCTTCCAGAAAAAGGCTTGGGCATGCTCTTATGCCCAAATACCATGGAAGGCAGAGGGGTTTGGTTCTGCTGGGTTAGAGTTCATTGCCTACCGTTTTGGATTTCACTTTACAGGTCACCGTGCATCAGTTGATTGTCATGCCCTGCTAGAAGTTCTGCAGTCAGACTTGCCAGTGTCAGGCATCAAGGTATTTAAAATGTTGCTAGATACAGCACGTATCCCAGATATCAAAGTATGGGCGCTAAACTCACCCTTTGAAACCAAAGATAAGTTAAGAGAACGTAGTTACCGATGGGATGGCGAACGCAAACTTTGGAACAAAGCAGTCACTTATGATGCGTTGATTAATGAGGTCGACTGGTTAAGAGTCGAAATTTATAGCAATCGTGCATTTAAAATTGAACAAGAAAATATAGATGCCTACAATCGCTTCTCTAACCGAAGCGGTAAATCGGAAATAGTTAATTACGAACCATAATTTTTAATACAAGAGTAATCATCCAAAAATATGCCTATATTAATGCATCATTTTGAAGTTTAGAATATTCAGTTTTAAACCATTTGCTTTATGATTTCAATCAATGCGCCAACAGTCAATATTACAAAAGATAGAAAAGACAAACCAAATCCCCCACCACGCTTTTTAGGGTCTTCGCAATATGCAACGGCATACCAAACTCTTCCTATCAGCCATGTCCCACCGAGAACTGCACCCCAAAGTACACTCACATAATACGAAAATAGCCAAAGTGCTGGGATGAAAGCCACGACATTTTCCACGGTATTCATCTGGACACGATAAGCCAATTCAAACTTTGGATGTCCTGTTGTGGCTGGGGCGTCAATTTTATATGTTGTCCTAGCCTTGCCAACGTTAAGAGCTACTCCAAAAAGTAAAATTAAGGTAAATGTTGTGATAAGTGCCGTGAGCTGAAAATCCATTTTATTCTCCTGTAATTTGAACACAAATTTATCTGATTATTTTAAAGTAATTAAAACATTGTAGGTAACAACAACGACCTGTCGTTTCTATTGATTAGCAAAAATACTAGATTACAGAAAACATTATTACCAACAATAAGGGTTGAGTATTCTCGTATTATTGTTTGACAGGTATGACTTCCTAGGCAATAATTGTCTAGACATTTAATATTGCATCCCTAGTGGATTCCAAGCGAGGTCCAAATAATGCATGCTACTCAATCTATGCTTTACGACGAGAATACATACACCCCTTCAGAATCTGTGGGGTACTTAATTCGTGGCGCTTGGCAAAACCTGCTCAAAAATATTGATGCCGAGATGCACGAATTAGACCTAACTGGGATGCAATGGGGACCTTTGCTGTTCATAGCAAAAAGTTCATGTAATACCGTTACCGATTGCGCAAGTGCGAGTTTTAGTGACAACGCAGCGATGACGCGTATGTTAGACAGATTGGAGGCCAAAGGCTTCTTATACCGTGTGCGCAATGCTCAAGATAGGCGCATCGTTAATGTCGAATTAACTGGGTCTGGTAAGGAGATAGCCAGACAGATTCCCGCACGTCTAGTTCGCGTTTTGAATCATCACTTACAAGGATTCAGTATGGCAGAGTTAGAAATGTTTAAAGATATGCTCAGACGCTTTACTGAGAACGGACATACTCCCATGGAGGCTGCATGAAAGTTGTTCAGATTTTAGCAATAGGTCTTGCGACGAGTTTGTTACTCTCGGGTTGCGCAAACTATTCAGGTATTGCAACCCATGCAACTCTTTTACAACCCACCACGTTGGGCTTGTCAGATAAAGCTGACAACACTTTCCCAGCTCAACAATGGTGGTTAGTATTTGATGATGCCAAATTGAATGCCCTTATGCTCAGCGCTATTAACAATAATCCCAACTTAAAAATTGTTCAAAGCCGCATGCTAGCGGCACAGGCAATGCAGGATCAAGCTGACGCCATTCGCTATCCGCAATTAAGTGCAAGCGCGCAAACTATGCGTGAACGACTAAGTGAGCATAGTATTTACCCTCCTCCTTTGGGAGGCAGCACTGTAACGATGGGCACCACTAGCTTGGCCGCTCAATGGCAAATTGACTGGTTTGGTCGCGAGCGTGCAGCACTTGATGCTGCTATAGGTCAAACACGCGCAGCCCAAGCGGATTCGCAAGCAGCACAAGTGCTCCTTAGCGCCTCCGTTGCGCAACAATATTTTGATCTGGCACACCTACAAGCACAACTCCTTATCAAACAAAGCTTGCTGCAACAAAGCGAACATCACGCCAGTTTGATTAATCAGCGTGTGGAGGCAGGATTAGATAATACGTTAGTGCAACATGTAATCTTGGCAGATCCCCCTCAAATACTTCGCGAATTATCTCAACTATCTGAGAAGATTGATCTCTCACGCCATGCTATTGCCACACTGATTGGCGCTACGCCTAATACGACAGCGCAATTAATGGCGAAACTTCCTTTAAACAGCCAAGTTGCCATGCCGCAGGAAATTCCAGCTGACTTACTAGGGCATCGCCCAGATATTGTTGCCTCTCGTTGGCGTGTAGATAGTGAACTGCAAGGTGTTCAAGTTGCTAAAGCCGCTTTTTATCCCAATATAAATTTGTCAGCCTTTGCAGGTTTTGAGTCTCTCAATTTGTCACAATGGATCAACTCATCTAGCCGAACCTTGGGAATAGGGCCTGCTATCAGCTTACCAATTTTTGATGCGGGTAGGCTGCGGGCTCAAATGAAAGGACAAACATTAAAAGCAGATGTGGCCATCGAGACATACAACGCCACCCTTTTGAATGCACTGCGAGAAGTTGCTGATAAATTAACCTCAGGTCGTGCCATTAAAACGCAACTATCCGAACAAAATATCGCCTTAATGCAATTAAATCACGCGCATGAGCTGGCTGTTTCGCGCTATAAAGCAGAATTATCCAATTACATCACCGTGCTGATTTCTGAGAATAATCTATTACAACAGCAAGCGATAATAGTCGATTTAAATGCACGCGCGGCAAATGAAACAGTAGGATTAATGCTTGCATTAGGGGGCGGCTATATCCCGCCGGCCATTGGAACACAGACAAATTTAGCACAAGAGAGTAAATCATATGAATGAAAATTCCCCTATCGCTGCAACATCGACCAATGGCAATTTAGTGCAGCGTAAGAAATGGATGGTGCGGCTGACGGTGTTATTTATAACTATGGCTATCAGCTATCTCGTCTATTGGTACATAACCTCACGCCATTATGAATACAGTGATGATGCTTATGTTGCCGCCAATATTATTCAGATTACCCCTCAAGTCGCAGGCACCGTTGTGTCAGTAGCAGTGAATGAAACCGACTTCGTGCGGGCAGGAGATGTATTGGTCACGCTCGATAATGCTAATCAAGCTGTGGTTTTGCAAGAAGCTGAGGCGCGACTTGCCCAAATGGTGCGTGAGGTGCGCACCCTTTATACTGCAACGAGAGGCCTCTCTGCAGCCGTTTCTCAACATCGTGCCGAATTGCAACAAGCACAAGCCGACATGCTCAATGCTCAAGCTGATTTTGTTCGACGCCAACCATTAGCCTTAACAGGAGCTGTCTCAGGTGAGGAGTTGCAGCATGCTAAAACAGCACTTGAAATAGCACATAAACATGTCTTAGCCCTGACCGAGGCGATGAATAGTGCAGGCGAACAGTTGCAAGGCAATCTTGCACTCACCTCTAATCTAACCATTCGCACACATCCAAAAGTACTTGCCGCTGCCACTGAAGTGAAGTTGGCATATTTAAATTTAAAGCGGTCTGAGATTATTTCCCCTATCGAAGGATACGTTGGAAAACGCAATGTTCAATTGGGTCAACGTGTCGCCATCGGCGCTCCGCTTTTGACCATTATTCCGCTTAAACAGGTTTGGGTCGATGCAAACTACAAGGAGGCACAACTACGCCGCATCCGCATTGGTCAAACCGTCTCTATGACAGCCGACATTTATGGCACAAAGGTTGATTATCACGCACGCGTAATCGGTATAGGTTCTGGAACTGGATCTGCATTTGCTTTGCTTCCTGCACAAAACGCTACTGGCAACTGGATTAAAGTAGTGCAGCGCGTACCTGTCCGAATTGCTTTAGATCCAGCTGAAGTTGCAGCTCACCCATTACGCGTTGGCATGTCGATGGAATCCACGGTGGACACTTCAAGTAAGGGTACTCAGGTTTTAGCTGATGCCATGACGCCAAGTAATGCAACCGAGACTAAGCTTTATAAGACGCATGAAAAGGCATCTGATACGTTGGTTCAGAATATAATTACTCAAAATATAGGCGATAAACTTACGCCTAAAACTGCTCACTAGTGGCTAGCACTCCCCAAATTACACAACCTCAACCGATGACCGGCGGTATGCTGGTGCTCGCCAGCATGGCCCTCGCACTTGCTACCTTCATGAACGTTCTTGACGTATCCATTGCGAACGTCTCTATTCCAGCTTTGTCAGGCGACTTGGGCGTTAGTATCAGTCAAGGCACTTGGGTCATTACTTCTTTTGCGGTTGCGAATGCAATATCGGTTCCTTTGACGGGATTCTTGACTCAGCGTTTTGGTGCAGTGAGGGTATTTACCTCTAGTATTTTATTATTTGTCTTAGCCTCCTTCTTATGCGGCATGTCCACCAGTCTTGGTATGCTGATACTGTTTCGCGTGATTCAAGGTGCAGTTGCAGGCCCTATGATTCCACTATCGCAGTCATTGCTGTTATCCAGTTATCCGAAAGCCAAAGCTGGTGTTGCACTGACGATCTGGTCTATGACAACCCTAATCGCTCCAGTCGTAGGCCCATTGCTCGGAGGCTGGATTACCGACAACATTTCTTGGCCTTGGATTTTCTATATAAACCTACCCATCGGCCTCCTCGCTGCAGGTGTTACATGGCTACTTTATCGCCATCGTGAAACACCGACCCATTCGGTGCCTATCGACTATGTAGGGTTAGGATTACTGATCATCTGGGTAGGTGCTTTGCAGGTCATGCTTGATAAAGGCAATGAACTTGATTGGTATAATTCAACACAGATCATCATCTTAACTATCGTATCCACCATTGCATTTTGCTTCTTCCTTGTATGGGAATTGACAGACGAACATCCAGTCGTCGATTTAAGCTTATTTAAACGGCGTAATTTCTGGTCTGGAACGCTCGCCTTATCGATAGGTTACGGCATATTTTTCGGTAATGTGGTACTACTGCCGCTTTGGTTGCAACAGGATATGGGCTACACCGCAACTCTGGCAGGTGCAGTTCTGGCTCCTGTCGGATTTTTGGCGATATTATTCTCGCCATTTGTAGGTAAAAATATTCACAAATATGATCCACGACTATTTGCCACCTTGGCTTTTAGCATATTCGCACTCATTTTGTGGATGCGCTCTAATTTCACAACCGACACGGATTTTGTCACCATCATGATTCCTTCTTTGATTCAGGGTGTCGCGATGGCCGCATTCTTTGTGCCTCTGATGACATTGATTTTTTCTGGAATCACGCCAGATAAGATTCCTGCTGCATCCGGTTTATCCAACTTTGTGCGTATCTTAGCTGGTAGCTTTGGCGCATCTATTTTCACCAGCGCATGGGAGAATGGCTCCTCGGTCCATCATTCAGTTTTAGTAGAAAATATCAACTACGCAAATCCTGTCAGTCAATCAGTGATAACGATGTTGACGGATGGCGGCATGAGTCAACAGCAGGCACTAGCTTTCATTAACAATCTAATCAATAAGCAATCGGCGACTTTGGCAGCGAATGATCTCACTTGGTTGTCAGCTTTATTATTTATTGCATTGATAGCCTTTATTTGGCTGATTCGACCAAAAAAAACAAGCACAGCAAGCAATAGCGCAGATACATCTGGCGCACATTAAAAAAATTGTCTACTTTTGCAATGACGAACGACTGTATTGTTGAAGGCTAATTTAGAGGTCATCTGCTAAGATTAGTCTTTACTTAATTCCGAGCATTGGCTTTTAAATTCACCAACTTGCAAGATGACTATTTGACTAAACCCTTCAGATATTAATGAACCTCCCATTAAGCCTTCATAGACTTTACCGTTTTGAAGACGCAACGCAAAGATGTGCAGAGGCTGAGTCGGCAATCTGATTAAGCACTTATTTGGTGCGCCGCACTTTGAATGGCTCTAATTAAGGGCATAACTTCTATTGCCTTGTTATTGCAAGCTATATAAAACAGTTAGTTAGGTATTGGCACGTTAATTGCATTATGAATGTCGTTAAAAATTACTTGGTAGCACTAAAATGGAAAAATTAATTTCGGCAAACGACGTATTATTCGTATTGTTAGGCGCCATAATGGTGCTTGCGATGCATGCGGGCTTTGCTTTTTTAGAATTAGGTACAGTACGTAAAAAGAATCAAGTCAATGCCTTGGTAAAAATCATGGTTGATTTTTCGGTGTCGACAATTGCTTACTTTTTTATTGGCTATAGCATTGCATATGGCGTTAATTTCTTTAGTGGTGCCGAACTTTTAGCGGCTCAAAATGGCTTAGGGTTGGTAAAATTCTTCTTCTTACTCACCTTTGCTGCAGCAATTCCAGCCATTATCTCCGGCGGCATCGCCGAACGCGCAAAATTTAATCCTCAATTGATTGCTACGTTTGTTTTAGTTGGATTTGTTTATCCATTTTATGAAGGTATTGCCTGGAATAACCATTACGGTTTTCAAGATTGGCTAGTAAGTTTATTTGGTTTTAAATTTCATGATTTCGCAGGTTCAGTAGTCGTGCACGCAATGGGCGGTTGGATTGCATTATCGGCAGTTCTTTTGTTAGGTGCTAGAAGTGGGCGTTATAGTGCGGATGGCCGTATACATGCCCATCCACCGTCAAGCATTCCCTTTCTAGCCTTAGGTGCCTGGATACTTACTGTAGGTTGGTTTGGTTTTAATGTGATGTCCGCGCAATCCATACAAGGTATTTCAGGCTTAGTTGCAGTCAACTCACTAATGGCATTGGTTGGAGGTACTTTAGCTGCATTGGTGATCGGTAAAAATGATCCTGGCTTTGTTCACAATGGTCCCCTAGCTGGATTGGTTGCGGTATGTGCTGGTTCCGATTTGATGCACCCTTTAGGCGCCTTGGTGACAGGAGTGGTGGCGGGCGGTTTATTTGTTTGGGCATTTACTAAGACGCAAAATCGCTTAAAAATTGACGATGTCCTAGGTGTCTGGCCGTTGCATGGTCTATGTGGCGCTTGGGGCGGTATCGCCGCCGGCATTTTCGGCAGCAAAGTATTTGGAGGCTTGGGCGGCGTTAGCTTTATGTCTCAGCTGATAGGTACCGCTTTAGGTGTGGTCATTGCTTTAGCCGGTGGAGCCATTGTCTATGGCGTACTAAAAATAACTGTCGGCATTCGTATGGGTCGTGAAGAAGAATTTGATGGGGCGGATTTGAGTATTCATAAAATTGCTGCCGGAACAGATGACTAATCTCATCATCATTAAAAAGTGACATCCATTAAGCCACTTTTCGAAGTGGCTTTTTTGTATTCAATAATCATGGTGTGCTAAGTGCAAGAAAACGGTTTTAAATCTTTCAGTTGGAATGTTGTATGGCAACCAGAATAAGGCTAGTATTAGCGATCAAAGACACTGGAATGATAATGACTTATTTTTTCGCACAATGGCTAGCAACTGCAATTGCATTATGGGCGAGCAGCTTTATTTTTAGTGGCATAAACTTTCAGAGCACTTCAGCATTACTACTTTCGGCTCTTTTTCTTGGCTTTGCCAATGCTATCTTTAAGCCAATGTTAATTGCATTAACACTACCTCTTACATTCTTTACTTTTGGTCTTTTTTTACTGGTGATTAATGCCCTAGTCTTACTCTTGATCTCATCAATAGTGAAGGGGTTCACAATCAACAGTTTTGGAACTGCGTTCTTCGCTAGTATTTTTATTAGTATCATTAGCATACTTGTTAACATCGCCTTAATAGGCGACTTTGTATTCACAACCTCTAGCTTCACAAACAATGGCACTTGGATTTAATCACTATGAGTCAATTATTTCAGCCATTTTCGATCGGGCCATTAACACTAAAAAATAGGATAGTGATTGCCCCCATGTGCCAATATTCAGCACAGGACGGCATGGCAACAGACTGGCATCTTATTCATCTTGGTAACTTAGCGTTTTCAGGTGCTGGACTTCTAACTATTGAAGCAACAGCAGTAGAGCCTATAGGCAGGATTACTCCTGCCGACCTTGGCCTTTGGTCAGACGAGACTGAGAATGCCTTAAATAAAATTTTAAAATCCATTCGTCAATATTCTTCTATGCCAATTTCAATTCAACTTGCGCACGCTGGAAGAAAAGCTTCAAGTGATACCCCATGGAAAGGCGGTCAACCATTGCTTATTGAAAATGGAGGGTGGCAAACTGTAGCTCCTTCAGCCATCTCCTTTGATGATTCTGCCAGATTACCAACGAGCCTTTCTATCAAAGATCTAAATCGAATTAGAGAGTGCTTTATTGCTTCCGCTAAAAGAGCTGTCAAAATAGGAATCGACGTTATTGAAATTCATAGTGCTCATGGTTATTTATTGCACGAATTTCTATCGCCCTTATCCAATCAAAGATTAGATCAATATGGGGGATCTCTTGAAAATAGGATGCGCTTCCCTCTAGAAGTCTTTGAAGCTATCAGAAAGAATATCCCAGAGAATTTTCCATTAGGGATAAGAATCTCCGCTACAGACTGGGTTAAAGGTGGCTGGGATATTAATCAAAGCATCATGCTGACAAAAGCTTTGGAACCATTCAATTGTAACTTCATTCATGTTTCAAGTGGCGGAATATCGGCTAAACAAGTCATTCCGAACGAACCCAATTATCAAGTAAGTTTTGCAGAAAGTATTCGTAAAAATACAAAAATACCTGTCATCGCAGTTGGGCTTATTACGGACCCGGATCAAGCCGAGAAAATTCTAAAAGAAGGCAAGGCCGATCTTATCGCTCTAGCTAGAGGTGTGATCTATGATCCAAGGTGGCCATGGCATGCTGCTGCACATTTTAATGCTAGTGTCGATGCCCCTCCTCAATACTGGCGTTCCAAACCAAGTGGGCTTCACAATTTATTTAAGCTGAAAGAGAATCTAATTTAGACGTAGGTAAAAAATTAGCGTTGGGCTTCTATCAACAAACGTCGAAAAAGGCTTTATAGACTTTATCCAAATTAATTGAGCCCAAAGAAGTAAAGCATCGGGCGATGCTTAATCATCAAGTTTCGTTCTTATCCACAAAATGCTGGACAACGACACAACCAATCATATCTCCTTCGACATTGACTGCCGTTCGGACTGTATCTAACAAACGATCTATCGGCAGTAATATTGCAATTGCTTCGACAGGTAAGTTAACTGATTGGAGTACCATCACCATAGTCACCATCCCCGCACTGGGTATCCCAGGAGCACCTATAGAGACTGACATAGCCGTTAAGCATATGATTATTTGCTGAATAAAGTTGAGATCTAGCCCAACTAGATTAGCGACAAACAAAGCAGCAGCCCCTTCGTATAAAGCGGTACCATCCATATTCAAATGTGCACCAAGTGGAATAACAAAACCCGTCACTGAAGGACTCACACTCAAATTTTGCTCAGCACATCTTAAAGTAATCGGCATCGTGGCAGAACTAGAACTGGTTGCAAATGCCGTCACTAAAGCTTCTTTTGCACCATTAAAAAATACAAGTGGATTCATCTTAGTCACTGCAAATAATATCAATGGCAATATCACTAGCCCATGAAAAAGTGTTGTTCCAAAAACTACCGCAATGAATTTAATCAAGCTCGTCAATAGCGCCGCATTTTGCGTTGCAATGAGCTTCGTTAAAAGTGCGAAGATACCTAATGGCGCAATTTTCATAATCCATTCAAGACATCCCAGACTTAATTCAAAGATGTCATTGAAGAGTTTATGCAGAGATTGATAGCGCTCACCATTCGCAATTAAAGAAACCCCAATAATGATTGATAATGCAACGATTGAAAGCACATTACCCTGCGCCAGGGCTGCGAAAGGATTCATAAACAAACCATGCAGAAATTTCTCAATGAACTCTGCAGATGTTATTTGATTGCCAGCTACATAACTAGCTTGAGTACCAAACATGTTGAGACTTAATCCAACGCCAGGTGAGAAAATGCGGGAAGCACTCACACCTACGGCTACAGATATACTCATTGTGATTAGCGAATAAATTAAAGTGACTATCCAGACTTTATGAATTTGACCTTGTACTCTAAGATTAGTGATGCCAACGATGATAGAGCTAAAAATCAACGGCACTAAAATCATCTTGAGTAGCTCAATAAATACACCACCGACCAATCCGGAAACATAAATAGTATTGATCGAAAATTTCGTTGCACCGCCTACTTTAGTTAATAAAAATCCAAGAAAGACTCCGCTCAAAGCACCGAGCATCATTTTTTGATTATTGGTCAGTTTTATCATAGGCATGAATATAACACAGCAAAACACTTATTCATTTTTACCATTTTAAAATGCTGTTTAGATCATAAACAGCTACAATTAACCCCTCGGAAGAACGACTGACAAACTATGAAATCAATTCTTTTAGTTGCACTAGGTGGAGCGCTCGGATCTGTCACGCGCTTTAAATTATCTGGCTGGATACTACACAACAGCATTAACTGGCGATTCCCATTGAGTACTTTTATGGTGAATATGATTGGTTGCTTAGTGATTGGCTTATTAGCTGGTCTTGCCGCTAAAGATAATTTTTTCAGTGAAAGCGCAAGAGTGTTTTTGTTTACTGGCATCGTTGGTGGATTTACAACTTTTTCTGCTTTTGAATTGGATGCCTTCTTTCTTCTTAAGAAAGGTGATGTATTAGTGGCTGGTAGTTATTTAATGCTAAGTATATTCATTGGGCTCCTCGCTTTGTGGGTGGGATTTTCTTTAATTCCAAATAAAAGTTAGCCCATAAAATCTAGCGCATAGTGATGAGGGCTTTTTATAACGGCCACTTTTTCCAAGTGTTTGTTGATAACTTGGTTGCTAATTACCTCATGAGAGTTAAGATGTAAACAAGCAATTTAATTTCAATATCTAAAGGATATCGTTGGATCTTTCATAGCATGAAATCTGATATTGTCATTAATCAAAACACGCCACTTAGACCTGTTAGCTCCTTAGCAGAGGCTCTTGGTATCGTTGATGCCATCGAAGAGTATGGTAAATTCAAAGCAAAAATAGACCCCTCTAAAATCAAAGATGCCCCCATAAGTAAAGCTGGTAAATTAATCTTAGTCACTTCAATCAACCCAACCGCTGCAGGTGAAGGTAAAACTACTACCACTATCGGTTTGTCCGATGCACTCAATCTTATCGGCAAGCAGTCTTTGGTCTGCTTAAGAGAGCCAGCTCTAGGTCCAGTTTTTGGTAAAAAAGGCGGTGCAACTGGGGGCGGATATGCCCAAGTTGCCCCAATGGAAGATATTAATCTTCACTTTACTGGAGACTTTTCTGCCATTGCATCCGCCCATAACCTACTGGCAGCAATAGTTGACAACCACATTCACCATGGTAATGCGTTAGGCATAGGCACAGTCACATGGCGCAGAGCCATCGACGTGAATGACCGAGCTCTTAGAGCGGGTTTTGACATTGTAGTCGCCTCTGAAGTCATGGCTATTTTGTGCCTAGTCAACAATATCCAAGAACTTAAACAACGTCTAGGCAACATTACAATCGGTTATACGGATGATCAATACCCTATCACGGCAAGAGATTTAAAAGCCGAAGGCGCCATGGCCGCATTGTTAAAAGATGCCCTCAAACCAAATTTGGTACAAACATTACATAACAATCCGGCCATCATTCATGGCGGACCATTTGCCAACATCGCCCATGGTTGTAACAGTGTCATTGCTACTAAATTATCCATGAAGTTAGCTGATTATACGGTGACAGAAGCTGGTTTCGGTTCTGACTTAGGCGCAGAAAAGTTCTTAGACATCAAGTGCAGAAAATCAGGGATTTGGCCAAATGCAGTGGTAATTGTTGCCACGATTAAGGCCATTAAGCTGCACGGTGCAGGAGATCTTAAACAAGGGTTTTACAACTTAGAGCATCATATTAAAAACATCGCGAATAATTTCGACCTGCCAACTACAGTGTGCATTAATAAATATAGCAATGACACGATTGACGAAATTAACTGGTTGATCAATGAGGTATCTAAGTTAGGCATTGCGGCAATTGTTTCATCTCATTGGGCAGATGGCGCCACTGGTGCTGTTAATCTAGCGCAACATGTAGCTGAAATGGCACAACAAGAATCAAACATAAAGTTCGTGTATGCAGATACCGATACTTTTAGCACCAAAATTCAAAAGGTCATTCAAAAGGTGTATGGCGGTAAAGACTATAAAATTTCAGAGGATGACCGAAAGAAATTAATCCAATGGGATGAAAAGTATCCTCATTACCCAATATGTATTGCCAAAACCCACAGCTCACTGAGTGCAAATCCTCTATTTTCAGGGATTCCCGTGAATGAAACCTATCATATTCGTGAACTTAAAATATGTACCGGAGCAGAGTATCTTGTGGTGATGATGGGCAACATCATCACCTTACCTGGCCTCCCACAAAACCCAGCCGCTGAAAATATCAACATTAGCCAAACCGGCAATATTACTGGAATAAGTTAGCGTGCTTTAAGATCCAAGCTAACGGCTAAAAGAATTATGTCTAATATGATTCTCTTTTGTAATGGTATCGTTAGCTGCAACAACTTATTGATAGCAATATTTACACCCCAATGACGCCCCGTAAAAAAACCTTAGATATCAGCCTTATCGCTTCCTACCATTCTGCAAATTACCACGTGTACGCAACACCGGCGTTCACACTCAATATAGGAATCACTAGTCAGCCTCTTAAAGCGCTTTATCAATCAGTCAATGTAAAATCGGCTGGTTTTTTAACAGCTTACAACCCCCATAGTCAACCACTCGGCGAAGAAGAAAACAAGAAGAGAAACGATCAATTAATCACTGAACTTAAGCAGCATCACTTGAAGCTTATAAATGGGATTGGCCAGTGTCCAGAGAGCGAGTGGCTAGGGGAAGAAAGTATTTTAGTATTAGGAATTAGCCTTAAATCCGCAAAAGCACTTGGCAAACAGTATGGACAAAACGCCATCGTCTGGTGTGATCATGACGCAGTTCCACAGCTAGTTTTTTTGGTTTAACGAGCTGACTGATGAGCAAAAAAAATCTACCTCACATTTCATGAAAATTAGATCATTTTAAATAGAGTTATTTAGAAGCATCTCTATCTTGACCCTTACTTTATAGTGCGGCATACGCGCATCCTTGCTATCATTTGTACTGGTGAAACGAGGTATAGATTAATGAGCACATATAGTAATATTGATGTAAACGAGTTAGTTAAAAAAATGGCCACTGAGTCTATGTTGCTAGTAGATGTCCGCAATGCAGACGAAGTTGCACGCGGTGTTATTGCTGGCGCAATTCACATTCCATTGGCTTTATTACCATTGCAATATGATGAAATCGCCAATGCAGATAATGTCGTGTTTTATTGTCATAGTGGCGTGCGATCAGCGCATGCAGCGTTATTTGCAGCTAACAAGGGTTGCAAGCAGCCTTCTAACTTAGTTGGAGGCGTGCTAGCCTGGGCTAAGGCTGGGCAGCCTTTTGTACCGATGGCAGAAAGGAACAAGAATTAATGGAATTTGTGAAAGTGGTGGATGCTTCAGGACTAAACTGCCCTCTACCTATTTTGCGTTGCAAAAAAGGCTTAAGCGAAATTGAAGCGGCTCAAGTATTAAAAATTATCGCGACTGACCCGGGTTCGGTAAAAGACTTTAATTCATTTTGTGCACAAACTGGACATACACTGCTGCAACTGGATCAAGATGGAAAAACCTTCACTTTTTATATTAAAAAACGTGTGACCTAACCCTACACAGGTAAAATCATGGCTAAAAAGTTGGCACTTATCGCCTCTAAAGGCTCACTAGACTGGGCTTACCCGCCATTTATTCTGGCATCAACAGCGGCAGCACTGGACTATGAAGTCAGTATATTTTTTACATTCTACGGCCTCACGTTACTTAAAAAAGACCTGAGTGATTTAAAGATTTCACCATTAGGTAACCCTGCGATGCCAGTGCCAGTGCCGATGCCCAACTTTGTGCAAATGTTACCAGGCATGGAGAGCATAGCGACCATGATGATGAAGCAAAAGATTGCATCTAAAGGTGTCGCCAGTATTGAAGAGTTACGCAGTGCTTGCTTGGAGAGTGGCGTTAAATTTATAGCCTGCCAAATGACAGTGGATCTCTTTGACTTTAAGCCCGCAGATTTTATCGATGGGATAGAGTTTGGAGGCGCAACCACTTTCTTTGAATTTGCTGGCGAGTCCGATGTAAATCTCTTTATTTAAGAGTTCTGATCAATCCGCAAAAATAGGGCCAGCCGCGCCCTTTCGTTAAATTTACTTAAGTTTAGCCAGTTGACTTTGCAATTTCTCTAGATTAGCACTGAACTCAACAACTCTTGCTTGCTCTTGCTCGACCACTGCTGCGGGTGCTCGTGCTACGAAGCTTTCATTGCCAAGTTTGGCATTGGCCTTACCAATTTCACCTACTAGCCTAGCGATCTCTTTACTTAATCGCTCTTTCTCAGCTTCGAGATCAATTTCAACTTTTAACATAAGCTTAAAGTCTTCAACAATCATTACTGGTGCATCGGCTTCAGGCAACTCATCGACAATGGTCACTTCTTCGAGTTTAGCCAAGGCTTTCAGATAGGGCGCATAAATTCCTAATTGTGCGGCATTACCTACAGCGATCAAAGGCACGCGTGCTGCAGGGGAAATGCTCATCTCACCGCGTAGGCTGCGACAAGCATCAACCGCTTGTTTCAATAAGCTGACCCAGGATTCTGCAGCAGCATCAATTTTGCTATGCTGGGCTTGCGGATAAGCTTCAAGCATAATACTAGCCCCAGTTCTTCCACTCATTGGACCTATGGTTTGCCAAATTTCTTCGGTAATAAAGGGCATAACTGGGTGTGCTAATCGCAAAATGGTTTCAAGCACGCGTAATAACGTGCGTCGTGTAGCACGCTTTTCAGCATCACTACCCTGCTGCACTTGCACTTTTGCTAGCTCTAAATACCAATCACAGTATTCATCCCATACAAATTCGTAAATCGCTTTGGCAGCTAAGTCGAACCGGTAATCAGCAAAGGCTTTTTCTACTTCAGCTTCTGTGCGCTGCAGTGTCGAAACTACCCACCGATCGGCTTGCGAGAAAGTTAAGTACCCATCAGGTTGTGTCTTACAGTCCTCCATCCCGCAATCCTGGCCTTCGGTATTCATCAGCACAAAGCGCGTAGCATTCCACAATTTATTACAGAAATTGCGATAGCCATCACAACGCTGTAAGTCAAACTTGATGTCGCGTCCAGGTGAGGCCAAGGCGGCAAAAGTAAAGCGCAAAGCATCGGTACCATACGCGTTAATACCGTCAGGAAACTCTTTACGTGTGCGTTTTTCTATTTGCTCGGCTTGCTTAGGGTTCATTAAACCAGTAGTACGTTTTTTGATTAAATCGTCCAAACCTATGCCATCAATCAAATCAATTGGGTCAAGCACATTACCCTTAGACTTGCTCATTTTCTGGCCTTCGGCATCACGAATCAACCCGTGCACATACACGTGTTTGAACGGAATCTTTCCGGTGATATGGGTAGTCATCATCACCATTCGAGCCACCCAGAAGAAAATAATATCAAAACCGGTGACAAGGACTGAAGATGGCAGATATAAATTGAGTGCCGTATTGGCTTTATCTTTAGCTTTGTCGCCAGTCCAATCTAAAGTTGAGAATGGCCAAAGCGCTGACGAATACCAAGTATCAAGAACGTCCTCATCACGTTTAAGAACTCCGCTATAGCCATCTTTAGCAGCGAGTAGCTTTGCCGAGGCTTCATCCTGTGCTACATAAACTTTTCCGCTATCTGCGTACCAAGCGGGGATTTGGTGCCCCCACCACAGTTGGCGTGAAATGCACCAATCCTGAATATTATTTAGCCATTGGTTATATGTATTAACCCAGTTTTCTGGGTAGAACTTGATTTCACCACTAGCAACAACATCGAGCGCTTTTTGCGTAATGCTTTTTCCGTCTGCAGCAGGCTTACTCATCGCGACAAACCATTGGTCTGTCAACATAGGTTCAATAATCACGCCAGTACGATCGCCGCGAGGCACTTTAAGTTTGTGCTTATCGATTTTGACCAAATAACCTTCTGCGTCTAAATCCAGTACCACTTGTTTACGCGCAGCAAATCTCTCCATGCCTTGATATTTCTTTGGAGCAGCTTCGTTGAGGTTACCTTCTAAACTTAAAATACCGATTATCGGTAATTGATGGCGCTGGCCTACCGCATAATCGTTAAAGTCATGTGCTGGCGTGACTTTAACCACGCCAGTACCGAATTCACGGTCTACATAATCATCCGCAATGATCGGAATTTCACGATCACATAACGGTAGTTTTACGAATTGACCAATCAGATGCGCATAGCGCTCGTCCTCAGAGTGAACCATCACCGCCACGTCGCCCAATAGCGTTTCTGGGCGGGTGGTAGCCACGGTTAAATGCTGCAAGCCATGAATAGCATCAACGCCCACCAAAGGATAGTTGATGTGCCACATAGAACCGTCTTCTTCTTCTTGCACCACCTCTAAATCTGAAACCGCGGTGCCTAGTTTTACATCCCAATTCACCAGTCGTTTTCCACGGTAAATTAGGCCTTCGTTGTATAGGCGCACAAAAGTTTCGGTGACCGTTTTGTTAAGGCCTTCATCCATGGTGAAGCGCTCACGGCTCCAATCTGGGGAGGTGCCCAAACGTCGCATTTGTTTAGTAATACTTCCGCCAGAGTATTCCTTCCATTCCCACACTTTTTCTAAGAATTTTTCACGACCTAAATCATGGCGTGATACCCCCTGCGCATCGAGCTGGCGCTCCACTACAATTTGCGTCGCAATGCCCGCATGGTCAGTGCCTGGCTGCCAAAGCGTATTGTCTCCACGCATGCGATGGTATCGGGTAAGTGCATCCATCAAGGTTTGATTAAAACCATGACCCATATGCAAAGTGCCAGTAACATTTGGGGGCGGAAGCAGAATACAGAAGTTATCTTTTTTACTAGGGTCTAAGCCGGCGGCATAATAGCCACTTCTTTCCCAGAATTCATACCATTTGCTTTCTATGGTTTTAGGATCAAAAGACTTTGCTAATTCTTGCGCTTGCACGCTATTGGTTGTATTTGCAGTATTCATATGTGGGAGATTTTACCACAGCAGGCAGCGGTATTAATAATGCGCTTACCTAGTAAACTTGGTTCCAAAAAGGCAAGGGACTTCTAAGCAGAGCAGACTTTGCACGAACGGTCTCGGCTGAGCTTGATGGTGCGCCACTGCATAGTAAGTGCATCCAGCAATAACAAGCGCCCTTGTAGACTATCCCCTATACCCATCAACAGCTTCATGGCCTCGGCGGCTTGAGTGGTGCCTATCATGCCCACTAGCGGCGCAAAAACCCCGTTGTCGGCGCAACGCATTTCAGTATCTTCACCATTATCTGGAAATAGGCAGTGATAGCATGGGCTATGATCATCGCGCATATCGAATACCGTGACTTGTCCTTCAAAACCAATAGCTGCACCTGATACAAGTGGCTTTTTGAGTTGCACACACAGTTGATTTAACAAATAACGGGTAGCAAAGTTGTCGCTGCAATCAATTACCACATCGGCCTCGTTAATCAGGCTGGAAAACTCCTCTGCAGTCGACTTTTTAGTCACTAACTCCACACTTACATTAGGATTAATCATCGCTAACGTTTGCTGTGCTGACAAGGCTTTATTGACTCCAACTGCCGCGGTAGTATGTGCAATTTGACGCTGTAAATTGGTTAAATCAACCACATCAAAATCACAGATGGTCAACGTACCAACACCACCTGCTGCTAGGTACATTGCCACGGGGGAACCTAAACCTCCGGCACCTACAATCAGGGCATGGCCGTTAACGAGCTTATCTTGGCCTTCGTAACCGATTTGCGGCAAAAGAATATGGCGACTGTAGCGTAGAAGTTGATTGTCATTCATAATTAATAGAAGCTTACCTAAATTTACCAAACGAGCAAGAAAAATGGTGAAAAAATCCACGCCTTCTAATTGTAAAAGCTGATCTGCAAGAGAACTATCCATAAGATTAATAGCGGAAAATAAAAAAGCCCACATCGCTGTGAGCTTTCTTAAAATATGGGGTGGCTGATGGGGCTCGAACCCACGACAACAGGAATCACAATCCTGGACTCTACCAACTGAGCTACAGCCACCATAGAAACAAAAGGGTCATGGTCTGCCCGACAGGAATCGAACCTGTAACCCCCAGCTTAGAAGGCTGGTGCTCTATCCGGTTGAGCTACGGGCAGATTGTGGTTACAAGGCTTTATACTAATAGCATAAAGATTTTCGGGCTGACTATACCCTTAAGTGGCAAAAGTGTTAACTAACTTTTACCACTTAAGTAATGTGGTCGGCGTGGAGAGATTCGAACTCCCGACATCCTGCTCCCAAAGCAGGCGCGCTACCAGGCTACGCTACACGCCGAAGGGCAGAAATATAGCGCAATCCAGACTTACAGTCAATTCTAATATGTTAAAATATCACTTTATTTTTAACGAAGTCTAAATTAAAAGCAATGACGGCTCAAATAATTGATGGCAAAGCCATTGCAGCAAACCTGTTAAATTCGATTAAAGTTCGCATAGATGCCCGCATACATTCGAATAAGCGCGCCCCTGGACTGGCCGTTATCCTTATCGGTTCTGACCCGGCTTCCGCCATCTATGTTCGCAACAAGCGTTTAGCATGCGAAAAAGTAGGTATCATTTCTAGTGCATATGACCTGCCTATTACTACCACGGAAGCTGAATTAATCAATCTCATTCAAAAACTTAATGCTGATGAAGAGGTAGACGGCATATTAGTTCAATCCCCACTACCTTCACAAATTAAAGAACAACATATTATTGAGTGTATTAGCCCAAGCAAGGATGTTGACGGGTTCCATCCTTATAATATTGGCATGTTAGCGGTCCGTCAGCCTACTTTGCGTTCATGTACGCCATTTGGTGTAATAAAGATGTTGCAGGCCAGTCATATTGATCTAATGGGCTTAGATGCCGTAGTTGTTGGTGTGTCAAATCATGTTGGGCGACCAATGGCACTAGAGCTTTTGCTTGCTGGCTGCACAGTTACTAGCTGCCATCGACATACTAAAGATTTAAGCAAAGCAGTAGCCAACGCTGATCTTGTCATTGCAGCCGCAGGCAAGCCAGGACTAATTAAAGGTGATTGGATTAAACCTGGCGCTATCGTAATCGACATAGGTATTAATCGGCTTGAAGATGGAAGCATTGCAGGGGATGTAGACTTTAAAGCTGCCAAACAACGTGCGGGCTGGATTAGCCCTGTGCCAGGCGGTGTGGGGCCAATGACTGTTGCAACTTTAATGGAAAATACCTTATTAGCGCTAGAACTCAAAGAAGCGCATGCCTAACGGCCTAGACATCTATCATTTTTTTGCATCAAGTATTTAATCAGTGTACACTCATGAGCGCTAAATTATAACCAGTTGGTTTTTAGCACTTTTTTTTTAAGTATCTGGGTACCTATTATGGCTGAAGTTACAACTAAACAATTTACACCCTATCAGGCTAAACCTGATGAAGAGTACATGAATAAAACGCAGCTTAATCATTTTCGCAAGATTTTGAACGACTGGAAAGCAAGCCTGAGCCAAGAGCTGGATCGGACTGTGCATACCATGCAGGACGAAGTGACTACATTTGCAGACCCTAATGACAGAGCCAGTCAAGAATCTGACATTACTTTAGAGTTACGCAACCGCGATCGTGAACGTAAGTTGATTAAAAAGATTGATGATACTTTACGAAATATTGATGATAAAGATTATGGTTATTGCGAAGGTTGTGGCATCGAAATTGGGCTAAAACGCTTAGAAGCTAGACCTACTGCTACCCTTTGTATTGACTGCAAAACTTTAGACGAAATGCGTGAAAAACAGGTTGCTAAGTAGTTCAATTGCTAACCTACCCTTTAGTTCCACCCATAAAAAAGCCCGCTTTTATGATCTGACCCCTAAAAGTTGGACATTAAGCTTGGTTTAAAAATAAGGACTGATTCCTGTATTGCACAGGACTCAGTCCTTTTAATTTTGTCTTAATCCTTTCGTGATTGTAATACCAAATATATTCCTTTAGTTCTTTAATAAAATCATCTGCATCCGTAAATCTTTGGGTGTAATAAAACTCAGATTTAAGAACACCAAAGAAACTCTCCATGGCTGCATTATCTAAACAGTTCCCCCTTTCTTGACATGCTCTTTAGCATGCCGTGCTGTTTTAGCTTTTGTAGATAGCCTTTCATTTGATATTGCCAGCCTTGATCACTATGTATGAGCGGTTGCTCATGGCGCTTTAATGTCTTGAGTGCTTCATCAAGCATATTCGGGATGAGCTGTGCATGCGGACGCTTATCTACCGTAAACGATAGATTTCACGATTATACAAATCCAAGACAGGCGAGAGATAAACCTTTTGTCCTGTGATGTTGAATTCCGTTACATCTGTCACCCATTTTTCATTAGGGCGGTTAGCTTCAAATTCCCGTGCTAAATAGTTAGGGGCAACTACGCCAACCTGCCCACGATAAGATTTATACTTCTTTACACGTACAATCGATTTGAGCTCCAGCTCTTTCATCAGCTTTTGTACTGTCTTGTGATTAAGGCCGCAGCCCATCTGCTTCAATACTAGACAAATGCGGCGATACCCATAACGACCTTTATGTTGGTGATAGATTTCTTGAATCTTGGATTTCTCAACCCCATAACGCGTTGGTGTCTGAAGGTAATGCTGCCTATAATAAAACGAACTCTTAAGCATCCCAGTCGCACGTATCAAATCCTGCGCCATATGATGTGGCCTTAATTCAGCGATTATTTCTGCTTGCTCTTTTCTTCCAATTGCTTGCGCTGGATTAAGGCATCGAGCTTTTTTAGATAAGCATGCTCCGTACGTAAATAACGTACTTCTGCCAATAGTTCTTGATGCGACATTTCTTCCAGAGGCTTCTCAGGTCGCGGTGGTGGTTTGGACATAGCTTTAGGTCGCCCTTGTCGCTTGATAGGAATACCTATCCTACCGCTTTCGTAAAGTTTTGCCCACTGAGAAACGGTGGTGATTGCTGGGATATTAAAGTGCGCTGCAGTTTGTCTAGTGGACAGCATGTGGGTATTCTTATTCGCTATGACAGCACATTTGAATGCTAAAGAATATTTGGCATTGGGTTTCTTTCTTAGCGCTTCAACGCCATGAAGCTGATACAACCCAATCTATTTACGGATAGAACTTTGTTCAACCTGAAATTTATTTGAAGTAGATCTGTATCCACCCTTGTTATGAAGATAACAATCAACAACGGAGAGTTTCAATTCATAAGAATGTTTAGCCATAAAAAACTGCACCTTAATAAGTTCGACATTTACGTCTAACTTTTGGGGTGCAGTTCATTATGCGGGCTTTTTTAATTTATAACGATTACTACTCGTCAGCTTCTGTTTCAGCTTTTGCTTCCGCGGCAGGGGCTTCAATCAAAGCTTTCATACTCAAACGTACTCTACCCTTCTCGTCCGCCTCAACTACTTTCACTCTAACTATATCGCCTTCTTTTAAGAAGTCAGCAACCGCATTTACGCGCTGATGTGCAATTTGTGAAATATGCAATAATCCATCTTTACCTGGAATTAGCGAAACGATCGCACCAAAATCAAGTAATTTAAGTACAGTACCTTCGTAGACGTTGCCGATTTCAACTTCAGCAGTGATTTCCGCAATACGTCGTTGCGCTTCAGCTCCTGCTTCAGAACTCGTGCAAGCAATTTTAACTGTACCATCTTCTTCGATATCAATTGTAGTTCCAGTTTCTTCAGTTAAAGCGCGAATGACAGCACCACCTTTACCGATAACATCGCGGATTTTTTCAGGATTGATTTTCATAGTAATGATGCGTGGTGCAAATGCTGACATTTCAGTATTGGCTGAAGTCATTGCAGCTTTCATAATACCTAGAATATGTGCACGGCCTTCTTTAGCCTGCGCTAAAGCCACTTGCATAATTTCCGCTGTAATGCCGGTGATTTTAATATCCATTTGCAAGGCAGTAATGCCATCATCAGTGCCAGCTACTTTAAAGTCCATATCACCTAGATGATCCTCATCACCTAAAATGTCGGTCAATACTGCAACGCGGTTGCCCTCTTTAATTAAACCCATCGCGATACCTGCAACATGGTTCTTTAGCGGCACTCCGGCATCCATCATTGCTAGACTGCCCCCACATACTGACGCCATAGAACTTGAACCGTTTGACTCTGTAATTTCTGACACAATACGAACGGTATAACCAAATTCATCAGCACTTGGTAAAGCCGCTAACAATGCACGCTTAGCTAAACGACCATGACCAATTTCTCGACGTTTTGGCGTACCTACGCGACCAGTTTCCCCAGTAGCGTAAGGAGGCATATTGTAATGCAACATGAAACGATCTTTAAACTCGCCTTGCAATGCATCAATTACTTGCTCGTCACGACCAGTACCTAAAGTTGCGACCACTAAAGCTTGCGTCTCACCACGTGTAAACAATGCAGAGCCATGGGTACGTGGCAATACACCAGTTCGGACAGTTATTGGGCGTACTGTACGTGTGTCACGACCATCAATACGTGGCTCACCGTTTAAGATTTGACTACGAACAGTTTTAGCTTCTAAATTGAAGAACTCTGTTTTAATTTTATTAGCTTCATCTGTTGATGTTGACTCAGTGATTAGCTCAGCCAATACACGATTTTTTATTTCATCTAACTTAGCTGAACGTGCGCCTTTAGCTTTAATTTGAAAAGCTGCATTAACATCTGCACCAGCTAACGTATTCATTTTCTCAATTAAAGCAGTATCTGGCTCAGGAGCTGACCAGTCCCACGCATCCTTTCCTGCTTCAGCGACTATTTCATTTATCATTGAGATAACGGCCTGCATAGCCTGATGTCCAAACACTACAGCGCCTAACATGACTTCTTCTGATAATTCTTTAGCTTCTGACTCAACCATCATTACAGCAGTTTCTGTTGCCGCAACGATTAGATCTAAGTCAGTTTCAACCATTTGAGCTTTAGTTGGGTTAATGACATACTCTTCATTAATATAACCCACACGTGCCGCACCTAGTGGGCCGTAAAATGGAATGCCTGAAAGAGCCATTGCAGCAGATGCACCAATAATAGCCGGAATATCAGAATCAATTTCAGGATCCGATGACATGACAGTTGCTACAACTTGCACTTCGTTATAGAAAGCTTCTGGGAATAGTGGGCGTAATGGACGATCGATTAAACGTGATGTTAATGTTTCTTTCTCTGAAGGGCGACCTTCACGCTTAAAAAAACCACCTGGAATTTTACCAGCTGCGTATGTTTTTTCCATATAATCTACTGTTAACGGGAAGAAATCTTGACCCGCTTTAACTTCAGTTTTACCAACAACCGTTACTAATACAACTGTATCGCCGTAGCTTACCAATACTGCACCATCAGCTTGACGTGCAATTTCACCTGTTTCAATCGTGAGCTCATGCGCACCATATTGAATACTTTTTTTAACTTTATTAAACATAAACTATCCTTTTCTCTTTTTCAAAACTCGTCATTCACAACCCAATAACGAGCACACAATATAGACTTCCTGACTTTCATTGCAGTAACAGGGCTTTAACTCCGATACAATCAGCGACTGTTTCGATAAGCCTTTAAAACAAAAAAACCGACAGCACCATTAATAGATTGCTGTCGGCTTTTAATTTTAATCACAAAAATTAATCGTCAAAAACCTAGCCGGTTCTAGAAGATATAATTTCGATTGATTACTTACGTAGACCTAAACGTCCGATGAGCGATTGATAGCGCTCAACATTGTTACGTTTAAGATAATCTAACAATTTACGACGCTGACTTACCATAGCCAATAAACCACGACGTGAGTGGTGATCTTTTTTGTTAGTTTTAAAATGATCAGTTAAGTAGCTAATACGGCTAGTCAATAGTGCAACTTGCACTTCAGGGCTGCCAGTATCATTAGTACCTTGTTGATATTCCGCCACGATAGAGGCGCGTTCTGCTGCAGTAGTTGCCATAACTTAATCCTAATATTTAGATGTTTTGCGTCAATGCAAAAGCAGGAATTCCCCCACTAAAACATTCATTTATGCATGAAGCGGCATTATATCGACTTAATCTTGACTAATCAACCACATTATCATTACTTATAATCAATCGCTTAGGTGCGATTTTGCCCTCGCCAGTTTGTTCGCCCAATCCCAAAAATTCTTTTTTCTCATTATAAAGTCGCAATAGGCCTTTAATGCTGACACCTCGATGCAAGACCGTCTGACCTTGCCGCAAGTATTGAACTCTATCATCATCTAAAGTGATTGAGGGTAAATGCAATACAGCACTATCCATTGGCATTAATGTTACGAAGCGTTGGTCTAGCGTCATAGATTCAAACTGCTCCAATGAAACGGCCTGTCCAATATGGTAATTGGCTGTGTGTGTTCGGCGTAAGCCAACCAAGTGTGCGCCACAACCGAGCGCATTCCCAATATCTTCAGCCAGCGTACGAATATAAGTACCCTTGGTACATGTTACTGTTACGACACCGATATCGCCCTCGAAATTATTCAACACTATACGATGAATATTGATGAGACGTGACTTGCGCTCAATCTCTATACCAGCACGTGCATATTCATAAAGTGCCTTGCCTTCATGTTTAAGGGCAGAGTACATGGGTGGCATTTGACTGATTTCACCAACAAATTCTGAGCAGGCTTGCTCAAATTCAGCAAGATTTATGTTCACCGCTTTAGTAGTTAGCACTTCACCTTCAGCGTCTCCAGTATTGGTGGTAACGCCTAACTTAATAGTAGCTACATACGTCTTGTCTGCATCTGTTAAATAATGTGCAAACTTTGTTGCTTCACCAAAACATAATGGCAATAAGCCTGTTGCCAGCGGATCTAAGGTGCCAGTATGTCCAGCTTTAGCTGCTTGAAATAACCATTTTACTTTTTGAAGCGCTAGATTGGAGGAAAAGCCAAGAGGCTTATCAAGCAACAAGATACCATTAATATTCTTTTTGAGTCTTCTATACTGCAAGTTGTTGTCTGTTAAATTTAAGAATTTTCTGGATTTGAGGCTAATGCTTCATCAATTAACTTTGACATTTTCATTCCATTGTCGATAGAAGCATCGTATACAAAATGTAATTGTGGCACCGTTCGAAGTAGCATGCGTTTAGCTAGTTGCGTACGCAGAAAGCCCGCAGATTTTTCTAAACCTTCCTGCATACTATCGCTTGATTTACTCGCGCTGTAAAAAATCTTAGCGTGCGCCATATCACCAGTAACCTCAACAGCGGTAATTGTCACCATACCAACGCGCGGGTCTTTTACTTCAAATTGTAGCAAGTCTGCCAACTCACGTTGCATCTGCTCTGCAACGCGGTGACTGCGTGAAAATTCTTTAGCCATTTAATCTGTATCCAATCAAAACTTATTGTTGTTAATCACTCTATCTATATTTGTGCATAGATAGGGATGTGCTTAAAGCGTACGTGCTACTTCAACAATTTCGTAAATTTCTAGGATATCTCCCACTTCAATGTCATTGAAGTTTTTAAGTGACAGACCACATTCAAAGTTATTTTTCACTTCTTTTACATCATCCTTAAAGCGTTTAAGCGAGTCTAACTCTCCAGTATGAATAATGACATTGTTACGTAATACGCGTACTTTAGAGTTGCGCTTGATCATACCATCCTGAACATAACAACCAGCAATCGCACCAATTTTAGAAATGCGGAATACCTCTCGCACTTCTACCGTGCCAATCATGCTTTCTTTTTGTTCAGGTGGTAACATGCCACCCAATGCGGCTTTAATTTCGTCCACAGCTTCGTAAATAATATTGTAGTAACGTGCATCTACACCTAACGTTTCTATTAACTTACGTGCTCCAGAATCAGCACGTACGTTAAAACCGATTATTACAGCTTTAGATGCGGCAGCTAAGTTAACATCGGACTCACTGATAGCACCAACACCTGTATGAATAATATTTACTTTAACTTCACTTGTTGAAAGCTTTTGTAAGCTAGCAGCTAAAGCTTCATATGAACCTTGTACATCAGATTTAATAATAAGGCCTAAAGTTTGTGCAACTCCGTCACCCATTTGTTCGAACATATTTTCAAGTTTAGATGCCTGCTGTTTAGCTAACTTTACTTCACGGAATTTACCTTGACGGAAATTAGCTATTTCACGAGCTTTGCGCTCATCATTCAATACGATCATATCCTCGCCAGCACTGGGCACATCAGACAATCCTTGTATCTCCACTGGCATCGATGGCCCTGCTTCTTTAATATCGTTGCCAGATTCATCAAGCATAGCACGCACTTTACCGAAAGTAGAGCCAGCTAAAATCATATCCCCGCGTCTTAGTGTTCCTGACTGCACAAGTATTGTAGCCACCGGACCACGACCTTTATCTAAACGGCCTTCAATGACCAATCCTTTAGCTGGCGTATTTTTAGGTGCTTGTAATTCTAACAACTCAGCTTGCAATAAAACAGCTTCTAGTAGCTCGTCAATTCCCTGTCCGGTTTTAGCTGAAACTTCTCTAAACATGACTTCGCCACCAAACTCTTCTGGCACTACTTCTTGGGCTACTAATTCAAGCTTAACGCGCTCAGGCTCTGCACCTGGTTTATCAATTTTGTTAATTGCAACTACTAAAGGTACACCAGCTGCTTTAGCATGGTGAATTGCCTCTATAGTTTGTGGCATAACTCCATCATCGGCAGATACCACGAGAATGACCACATCGGTAGCTTTTGCACCTCGGGCTCGCATAGCAGTAAACGCTTCATGGCCTGGTGTATCTAAGAATGTAACCATGCCGCGGGGAGTTTCAACGTGGTATGCACCGATATGTTGCGTAATTCCCCCAGCCTCGCCTGAAGCGACACGGCTACGTCGAATATAATCTAGTAAAGAAGTTTTACCATGATCAACGTGCCCCATTACGGTCACAACTGGTGGTCGCGCTTCAATTACTGCAGCTGCATGCTCAGCTTCTTCAACAAAGGTATCTGGATCGTTGGGTGCTGCAGCAGAAGCTTTATGGCCCATTTCTTCTACAATAATAATTGCAGTATCTTGATCGAGCACTTGGTTAATCGTCACCATCATGCCCATGCCCATAAGCGTTTTGATAACTTCACCTGACTTAACTGACATCTTGTGTGCCAACTCAGCAACTGTAATAGTTTCTGGAACTAACACTTCATAAACAATGGCTTCTGTAGGAGCGTTGAAAGCATGTTGTGCATCATCGTCAGATTGCTGTCTATGCTTACCTTTTGGTGCACGCCAACCTGGTTTACCAGCATTAGTATCACCACGTGTTTTTAAACCACGTTTTTTGTTCTCGGCATCAGTCCACTCCTTATTATTACCTTTGCCTTTCTTCGCTTCTTTCGCAGCTGGTTTTACAGCGCCATCTTTAGCTACAGGCTTATGCAATGTTCCTTCAGAAATCTTAGCTGCCTTAATTTTAGCTTCTTCTGCATCCGCTATTTTTTTTGTTTCTTCATCTACCCGACGCTGTGCCATTTCTTGTTTTTTTCGTAAATCATCCGCCTGCATAGAGGCCAATGTCGCGTGACGCTTCGCCTCATTTTCACGCAAAGCGATTTCATCCGCACCCAATAAATCTTTACGGCTGATTGTTTTAACAATGACTGGTTCAACTATAGCAACTGGTGCTTCAGACTCTTCAACAACAGGCAAATTCGCTGCTTCAACTTCCGGCTCTAAAGCTTCAGGATGCGTTGGTATAACTTCAACTATTTCAGGTGTTGATACCTCAATTACTAGTGGAGTTTCTTCAACTTCAACAACTGGAGCTTCTGAAACCTCTTGCATGACTATTGCCGGTTCAATTACTTCACTTACATCTCGTTGTTCAATAACACGTTTCTTACGCACTTCAACTTGGATGGTGCGAGCTTTACCCGTGTTATCCGTTTTCTTAATTTCAGTGTTAGATTTGCGCGTCAAGGTGATTTGACTCTTAGGTGTAAGCGTTCCGTGTTCTTTACGCAAATGGTCGAGCAAAGAGGTTTTATCCGACTCACTTAGGCCATCTTCTGCATTTGATTTATGCACGCCAGCGCTTTTCAGCTGCTCTAATAACAATGCTGTTGGCAACTTTAATTCGCCAGCAAATTGTTCTACGGTTGTTTGTGCCATCTTGTTGCTCCAGTGTTCTTTTTCTAAGCTTTATTGCCTAGCGTTACTGCTGTAATGCTTTCAATGTATTGATATAAATACTTGTATTTAACGGACTACTCGAACCAAGGTGCGCGCGCAGTCATGATGAGCGTTTTTGCTCGTTCTGCATCCATATTAGTTAGTTCAACCAACTCATCTACAGCTAATTCAGCTAAATCATCCATTGTAGGAACTCCCTTTGAAGCCAAAAGATGCGCTGTTTCCTCATCCATACCTTCCATGGCTAATAAATCATCGGCTGCTTCTTCAACTTTCTCTTCTTTAGCAATTGCTTCAGTTAATAAAGCTGCACGAGCACGTTTACGTAACTCTTCAATTGTAGCTTCATCAAAAGCTTCTATTTGATTCATTTCTGCCAGTGGAACATAAGCAATTTCTTCTAGAGTACTAAAGCCTTCTTGCACAAGAATTTCTGCAACCTCAGCATCGACATCTAATTTATCAATAAACAATTGGCTAACGCCTGCAAACTCTGCATGATTTTTCTGGGCGGCTTGATCTACCGTTAAGATATTTAACGTCCAACCAGTAAGCTCAGATGCTAAACGTACATTTTGACCATTACGACCAATAGCCAACGCCAACTGCTCTTCATCTACAACTACATCCATGCTATGTGCATCTTCATCAACCACGATGCTAGAAACTTCTGCAGGTGACATTGCATTAATTACAAATTGAGCTGGCTCTATGCTCCAAAGTACAATATCAACGCGCTCTCCAGCTAGTTCAGCTGTTACCGCCTGAACTCGTGAACCTCGCATTCCAACACAAGTACCCACTGGATCAATACGCTGATCATTACTTTTCACTGCAATTTTTGAACGCAGGCCAGGATCTCTTGCAGCCGCACGAATTTCCAGCAATCCATCCTCAATTTCAGGCACTTCTAACTCAAACAAGCGAACTAAAAAATCAGGTGTAATTCTCGACAAAATTAATTGCGGTCCACGGCCACCCCTTTCGATTCTTGAAAGAAATGCTCGAACACGGTCACCTACACGCAAATTTTCTTTAGGTATCATTTGCTCGCGCGGCAACAAAGATTCTATACGACCAACTTCAATAATCGCATTTCCTTTTTCCATTCGCTTAATTACGCCTGTGACCAACTTTTCATCACGAGCCAAAAAATCTTCTAGAATTTGCTCACGTTCTGCTTCACGTACTTTTTGCAAGATAACTTGCTTAGCTGCTTGTGCTCCAATTCGGCCAAACTCAATGCTTTCTAATGGTTCTTCGTAATAGTCTCCAATAGTTAGGCCTTTTGAACGATCATCTTCTTCGTCAATTTGATAAGCTGAATTTTCTAGCAAATCATATTCAACATATTGCCAACGTCTAAATGTTGAATATTCGCCCGACTCACGATCAATTGCAACGCGAATATCAGCATCATCGTGATGTTTTTTCTTAGTGGCAGAAGCCAGAGCAAGCTCAAGCGCGGTAAAAATTACCTCTTTACCTACATTTTTTTCATGCGCTAATGCATCTACCAATAATAAAATTTCACGACTCATTATCTATCTCCGACTATTAATTTCAAAATGCTAGTTTCTTAACAGCATTCTCTAAAATACATCAATTTAAAAAACTGGGTTTAAGCGCGACTTATCAATATTAGTTAGCGCAATTCTATATATTCCGCTTTCACATTCAAGAATCAATATTCCATCTTGTAAGCCGCGTATAAATCCAACAAAATTCTTTTTTGTTACTTTTTCTTCTTTGGCTTCAGCCTTGCTGCTGACTAACGTCTCTATTATTGGCACATGAAGTTTAATTGTGGCACGCTCGCCAATAAATCGTAAAAAATCTTCTTCTTTTTTAACCACTCGATCCATACCAGGAGACGACACTTCCATTCGGTCGTACTCAATATCATGCTCAACCGCCAATAAATTACCTAATTGGTTACTTACTAGGACACAATCGTCAATATTGACGCTATCTTTTATATCTACAGGGTTTTTCTTATCAATAAATACACGAAGAACTTTACCTCGATTGGAAATTTCCAGATCAACTAAGACATATCCCAACTGGGATACTGAGGTTTCTATTAAAGAATTCAAGTCTTTCATGGTATTTAGTCCCTAATTCATGCAACATCGGCCTTTAAAAGCTACGTAAGTTGCAGAAACAAAAAATGGGCACAAAGCCCATCTAAAAATTCATTCATTATTATACCAATCAATTCAATGAATTGGAATGACTGTATATAATTGTTTTTAAGTTTAATTCGACAACAACAAGACC
>Ga0364866_10251_pt1 | contig 39225 bp, 43 predicted proteins | sample ExccelAu500001D3_3_FD_206913 | JGI IMG/M metagenome (GOLD analysis project Ga0364866, IMG submission 206913) | Enriched cells from Trout Bog Lake Hypolimnion, Wisconsin, USA - BchlTB.Aug13.5000.01.D3 | ecosystem: Environmental > Aquatic > Freshwater > Lake > Hypolimnion/Profundal zone | place...
ATCAATAATCCGTTGGTCTAATTTGAGTAGATTCAGCATTTGATGTATTCTGACACGAGAAACACCAAGTTGCTGACCCACTTTTTCCATCGTTTGAAAGTCCGAATCTTCATACATTTTTTGATATTTCAAAGCAATGGTGATCGGATTCGGTTTACAAATAACAGGCCGATGCTCCTTTAATAGCCTTCGGGTGATGCGTTTATCGGTACTGATACCGTAAGGAGCCTTGCCTTCCACAATCTCTAACCTCTTGTCTTTATTGAAGATAAAGTGGATTGGTACATGTATGGTAATGACCCTGGGAGTTCGCTCAGTTACAGGACCGGGGAGTTTTTAGCCCTGGGCGTAAATGTCCAGGGCTTTTTTCTAAATTGAAATTATCGCTAACACGTATAATATTAATGATGCGACCGTGATAATATTAGGGAGTTGACCCCTATTTTGTTTCCCCTCTGACGTAACCCACTACAACTCATAAAGATCCAGCATGAACAAATCATTACAAATATTTAATCTAATTCTAACTAGATCGTATTTTAATATGTATATACTCTAAGTTTATTTAATCTATTATCAAATAAAGCAAATTTGTTTGAAGGGCACAATTTTTATGTTTAAGCGTTCTATCATTTGGGGTGTTTTACTTGCTTTTATTCCCACCTTAATAATCCCTTATAGATCCAGTTGGGCTGCAGATCCTGTTTTATTAGGATTACCCTTGCCTGGCACCATGGTCAATCTAAGCCGTGCGTATCAACCAGTGATTATTAGAGGACTGACGGTCCATAAAGATAATCCATTCCTATTTGATTTTATTGTTGATGTGGGGCAAGACAAGCTTTCGGGTGGTCCTTTAAAGAAGGAAGGGGAGAAGCTTATTAAATATTTCCTGGCTTCATTGGCCATACCTGATCGGGATGTCTGGGTCAACTTGTCTCCTTATGAAAGAAAAAGAATGATCCCTGATATGCTTGGCGCTACAGATATGGGGCGTGACCTCTTGGCGCAGGATTATATTTTGAAGCAACTTACGGCATCATTGATTTATCCGGAAAAAGATTTAGGAAGAAAATTTTGGGACAAAGTTTACGAGCGTGCTTATAGAGAATATGGGACAAAAGACGTTCCGGTAAATACATTTAACAAAGTATGGATCATGGCTGACCGTGCCGAGGTGTTTGAGCGCAATCAAACGGTATTTATTGTTGATACTCATTTAAAGGTGATGCTAGAAGAAGATTATTTGGCTTTACAAAAGCACAACAAGAATAAAACAGGTGATGATGTCAATAATGTTCATTCTGCGGGTTCCCAAATTGTCCGTGAAATTATTCTTCCTGAAATTGAAAAAGAGGTAAACCAGGGCAAGAATTTTGCCAACCTGCGCCAGATTTTCAATTCAATTATTTTGGCCAACTGGTATAAAAATAGCCTAAAACAAGCTTTATTAAATCATGTCTATGCCAATAAGGCCAAGATCAAAGGGATCGATTCAGATGATCCGACCCTCAAAGAACAAATCTATCAGCAATATCTTCAAGCCTACAAAAAAGGTGTGTTCAATTATATTAAGGAAGATATTTCGAGTGGTCAGGTCATCCCGCGCAAATATTTTTCAGGAGGGGTAACCGTTAAGGGTACAGCGGCCGAATATCCCACAGAAGACAATGCTATGGTTGCGACAAGTAAATTATCGAAGAATGTGAACGGGGCGTTGGTCCTTTTAACAACAGGGCTTATATTTAATCAACCGAATGCAGATGGGGCAATGACGGCAAAGCGGAAGCTTAAGCAATTAGTGGCCCAAGGCACAAAAAATGTCGAAGCTGTTTTCGCAAAAGAACAGATCAAAGGAACATTATTAAAGGCAAATGGTAAACTAGGTCTCGTTGTGCCTTCAAATGGAAGTTTCGCAGGTCAAGCGGTCTGGGTTAATGGAAAAAGAATTCAGCCGTCAAAAGCAGAAAATGGCGATAGTGAAGCAGGATTTATAGTTGGTCAAGTGCTTTCGAGAAGAGATGTTATCTCTTTAGGTAAGCCCGTAATGAGAGGTTCTACAACGATATTGGATGTGGGGAGTAATCTTAAAAGGCGGCTCTTAATTATCAAACAGAGATTTGAGAAAGGATGGGTCCTTGAAATCGTATTATTCAACGCTGACAATTATCGATCTCCAATAGGGATTGGACAATATAAAGCTAAGCGTCAATTATTTTTAGGTCATAAAGGGTCGGTTGTCAGCCAATTAGCGCGTACATTTATTACTCAAGAATTATATTTTCTCAACAAGGGTGATCTCAATGAAGCTGATTTTTTAGATGCAATCGTACGTGAGGTCCAAAAAGGATTAAATCCGGGTAGGCAGATGAACGGTTTTCCACAAAGCCAACGCAATAACCAAGGGGAAGGATTGCCTGAAAGGTCAGGCAGGGACATGGCCATGAATCATTCCTTCAAGCTCAAAGAAGAGATTGGGGCCAAGGAAAGTTATATTTTAGATGAAACTAGAAAAAGTCCCTCGTATACCGAGGACATGCTTGATATACCAACTGGCACTAATATAAATCCAGTTGGCCCTGTCATTCACACGGTTAAACAGCTGAGAGTGGCAGTTAACAATGTCCTGAGGAAGATTTATAAACAGGAAACTGGCGAACAGTTGCAGTTGGGTGATATAGGCAAACCTAGTGAAAATAATGTCATCATTGAGATAGGCGGCAGTCCTTTGTATTTGCAAGATCCGCAAGGAAATATACTTTGGTCAGATGTGCGTGATTTGGATGTGTATTTCTATATACCAGAAGATTTACGTCATTATTTCTTTAACAAAGGACAAGAGATAAGGCAAGATACCCAAAAAGTCTTTGTCAAAGAAATCAAACGCCGGTTCCCGCGTTTTGTGCATTTTAGGATTTATGGGATGGATAAAGATCAAAAATTCCCCTCTTATAGGCCGTATCATCCGTTTAGGTATTATTTTGGCGATCCCCAATTTATTGATAGACTTCGTAACAATTCGCAGCAAGACCGTAGGTATAAAGAATTGATACTTGAAACATATTCGAGATTATATGATGAAGCCGTGGGTTACATCGAACAATCTCAAGACGGGCCAAATCGTCCAACGTATCTTTTACAAGCGGCAAGGCTTTTTGCCCGATTAGCCAAGTTAAGAGGCGATAAACAGCATCTTGATAGCCTGGTTTCCTTGATTGACGGAGTCATGAACGCAAGAAGGGGCATTACCGGAGAGGATTTACTCATTTCTTATTTTAGAGCTAGGCCGCTATTTGATAGGGCCATGAAAACGACAGCCGACCAAATAATGACGGTTGATCCTATCCACGGTTCAATAGATCATTCATTTGAATCAGCCTATAATAAATTTATAAAAAAATTTCCATATTTGAAAGGGCTCCCCTTATACAATCCTAGATTATGGAATGATCCAGAATTTATAAAAGGGGTGCCTGCAAATTATTCGGGTTTCAATAATAAATTCAAAACGTTTGCCCAAAAGACCAACGAAGAATTGGCTGGGTCAATCAGGACTCTATTCAAAAAATTGCCAGAAAAATTTGAGAGGATGGACTATTTTGGATCAAATTTCAATCCTGATGATTATGATACTGGCATGGAATTATTAAGCGCGTTCGTTGATTCTATTTCAGAGGATACCTATCAATATATGGAGGCCATAAAACGACTTTATGATGATGGTTTTGCGGGACATGGGTTAAGCAGGGAAGATACTGAAGAATATTTAGCTTTACTAAAGACTGTAATTGACCGATGGATAGAAGGAGAAGAGTCTATTATTTTGGCCCAGGCGCAAGGATCACAAAATTCTTTGCAGTCACCAAAAATTATAATGGCGTCAAAAAAAACGCCAAGAAATGATGCCTTATTTATGCCCCTACCTGTGAGAAATCGGGCCCTTTATCTGAAAACAGAAAAAAGTCGCAAGCAAGAGCTTGCCGCGTACCACTCGGTTAAAACATTAATCCAGGATGAAGGAGCAGAGCAATTGGCCGATCAAGTATGCAGTTTGTTGAAAACGCATATGCCAGACCTGACCTTGAGTGAAAAAGTTCCTCAGCATTCTAATGACCAATTGACCATTGTATTTTCTGGGAAGAGGACAATTCTTTTAAAAATAAATTTCATAAAAAGGACGATTGAGGTAACTGCGCAAGGCTGGGACGACAACAAGACTGTAGAACAAATTGTCAGGAATGGTTTAGGTTTAGAGACGGGAGTATCGATAAAAGGCCGTAACGTTGATTCCGCGATGAAAGTCCAGCTTTCCACAGCACCTGGAGGGATTAACTTAAATACTTCCGATGGTATGCTATGGAAGGACAGGAAAGAAGGTGGCGGCGTTCTAATGGACCTGGATCCTGCGATGATGGCGCGTTTTGAAAAAGATGGAATTGATTATCTTTCTCCTAAAGTACTAAAAATGACACCCATCAAAAGTGTTTGGCTGTTAATGGGGTTGAATGCACCGCTTGGGTAAAAATCTTACAAAAATCCAGTGTTAAGGAATCGTTATGTTTAAAAATAAAGTTAAAAGATCCGGACTGTCCTTCATTTTAGCAGTAATTTTTTTAACCAATTCGTTCAATTATCCGAATGCTTTTGCGGGTGAGCTTTTGTTGCCTGTTCCGGGAACAATGGTCCATTTAAGCCCTGAATTTGATCCTCCCATCCTCAAAGGCATCAAAGTCCATCCTGATAATCCTTTTCGCTTTGATTTCATTCTGGACAAAGGACGTTCCTTTGTCCAGAATGACCCTGACCGCTCGAAGAGTGTCGAAGCGTCACAAATCACTCAAGAAGCAACAAAATTAATCAAGTATTTTCTTGCCAGCCTGACCATTCCTGAAAAAGATTTATGGGTCAATCTAAGCCCCTATGAAAAGGACAGAATTGTTCCTCAAAATTTCGGATTGACCCAGATGGGGCGGGATTTGTTGGCAGAAGATTATATGCTTAAACAAATCACGGCTAGCCTAATCTATCCAGAAGATCCCGTAGGGAAAAAGTTCTGGAAGCAAATATATGCAAAAGCAATCGAAAAGTATGGGACAACAAACATTCCAGTAAATACGTTTAATAAAGTTTGGATTGTGCCTGAAAAGGCATTGGTGTATGAGAATGCTAAAGCAGCCACAGCGTATGTGGTGGAAAGCAAACTCAAGGTCATGCTTGAGCAGGATTATCTTTCCCTTGAGAAACATGGAGGAATTCAAACTGCACGCACCCAAGATACTAACCTATTAGGCAGCCAAATTGTCCGTGAAATCGTTATCCCCGAACTCACCAAGGAAGTAAATGAGAACAAAAATTTCATCCAACTTCGTCAGGTCTACAACAGTCTTATTCTGGCGGCGTGGTACAAAAAGAAAATTAAAGACAGCATCTTAGAACAAGTATATGCAGACAAAAATAAAGTGGCGGGTATTGACATTGATGATCCTCAAGAAAAAGAAAGGATTTACCGGCAATATCTTAAAGCGTTTAAAAAAGGAGTTTTTAATTACATCAAAGAAGATGCCGCCGCTAACCCAGGGCTGCCGGGCAAGGAACAAGGAATATTTCCAAGAAAGTATTTCTCCGGAGGCACTACATTCAATGCCGAAGCATTGGACGCGGCCATGAGAACGACATCAGATTCTTTGGTGATACCCCCAAAGACATTCGACAGGGCCCTGATCGTGCGGGCAACAATTAGTCCTCTTGAAAAAAATATAGCCGGCTTGACAGGGGACGATAGAATGAAGGCCCTTAGAAAAGAAGGCCGTAAGGGTATGGAGAGGCTTTTAGTCAAAAACGCTCCTGATCGAGCGATGAATGTTAACCCCGACCAATTGAAAGATGGGCCCAGGGTGCATTTACCCCCCGGATTGGTCAATGCTCCTGACGTGGCGAAATTGTTCCCGGAATCGTATGAATTGTTGTTTGGGCCAAACGGAGTCCATCAATACATTTTGATGGATCGGAATCCTTTTGTGAGGGATCCTAAAAAAAGCGAGGGGGATTATGTTGCCACCATTGATAAAGATGAAAGAGGAAGGCCGTTTTTGTTTATTAATTTTAATGAATACGCTATTCGAGCGCTTGGAGATAACCAGCCTGAAATTTTACAAGCCATCGTAAACAATAAGCATGAAATAGGTGTGCGCGTGGCCTATTCCGATTACCTTACAGAAGCATATATCGCGTATATCAGGATGATGATGTCTATTCGTCCTAAAGGGTTGGACCGTATTTTTATTGCTAATACAGGCGCAGAAGCTAATGAAAATGCCTTTAAAGCCCTTAGGTTCTGGCGGCCTAAGTCAGACTTTGTTGTCTCTTTGAATGGCGCCTATCATGGCCGCACCGCCGCTGCTTTATCCGTTACGTCAAATGGTACCGCCCGTAAAGGGATGTTTAAGTTCCGCTGGGCCTGGATCTCTTTTCCGGAATCAAAAACAGGGGAAGATGGCAGTAAGGTCGATGAAAAAGAAAGGAATTCTTTGGCAGAGGCATGGACAATAATGGAACGGGGAAAAACACGGAATAAAGGTGAAGATGTTCTTGAAACATTGGACAAAGACTGGTTTAACCAGGCGTTAGATGAGATTGACAGGTTGCTTGACAGGTACAATAAAAAGTTATTGAACAAAGATGGCGTATTAAAAGAACTTCAAGCTTTAAAAGAAAAGTTACCCGCCAGTTTATTTAAAGAAGCTGAACATGTTACCGGTTTTATTGCTGAACCGTATCAAGGTGAAGGGGGAATGAAATTTGCCACGGGGCGTTATTTTCAACGTTTACGGTGTTTAACAGCTCTTTTTGATGTCCCTATTATTTTCGATGAAGTCCAAAGCGGTTTTTTTGTGACGGGAACAGTATGGGCGCATGAGGCATTTGATTTACCTATACCGCCAGACATTGTGACATTTTCTAAAAAAACGCAAACAGGCGGAATGTATATTAATGAGAGATATGATGTGAAAGTTTCAGGAATATTAGATTCCACCTGGGCAGGGCCAGCTGATGGGATCGTTCGGGCCGTAGCTATTGAAAAAATCATCCGTGAAGAACAATTGGACAAGAGGGCCAAAGTATTAGGTGCGTATGCGTTGGAAAAATTAAGGGCCATAGAGCAAAGGCATCCTAAATTGAATTTACATACTCGCGGGTTAGGCTTAGTTTTGGCCCTGGATTTTCCAAGTAAAGAATTTCGCGACCAAGTAGTGGATGCCGCTTGGCGCAGGGGATTAATCATTAATTTGGCAGGGGCCCAAACTGTACGGATCCTGCCGTGTTTCGATACAAGAGAATCAACCATTGATGAAGCTTTTAATATTTTAGAAGAAGCGATTACGGTCACGGAAAAAGACCACGCGATGCAGGTTTTGCCCGTGCCCGAAGCGGCCATGACTAATGATGGGCCCCAGGCGTTCGATATAGAACATGCTGAAGAATATTTTGCCAAACACATGTACCTACCCGATAATGCCAAAAAATCTTTCCCCGGTCTAGTCAGAATGAACACTGAAAAAGGAAAACTGTTGATGGCTATTTCATCGAAGCCTTATGGTGATGGAATCAACCACAATTCTTTGCTTAAGGGCCACGCGTTTCCACAAAATACAATTTCAGGTAAAAGTGAATGGATATTGATGAATTGGGAGTATGGGGATGATGGGAAATTGAAACATTTGACCTTAGCGCCTCCTTTAGTGCCCAAAAGAAATTATTCGCTAATAATGAAATTATTTTTAGGTTTAGAGGCTGATCGTTCTTTAGATGAAGAGTATCAAAGAAAGATTCATGATGAGATAATCAGAATTGCAGGCTTAATTAAGAATGTAGCCTTGGAGCCAGAAAAAATAGTTGTGGCAACATCATTGACAACCATGCGTGAATTAGCAGATTCACATACGAATCTTCGCGTTTTAGCGGAATTACCGACTTATAATGACCAGGCATCAGAGCTACAGGATCTCGACGCATTGTTGGCTTATCTTCGATCAAGAGAGGATTTTACAAAAGGCAGTTATATAGAATCAAGCGATATCCTTGTTCCAATTTCAATACATGGCCGCATTGGAGCACAATTGGTAAAAATGGCAAACTCATACCGTGAGCATGGGGTGCAAATTGAACTGGTCTTAAAAAGGGTTGGTTCTAAAGAAAGAGTTTTTAATATGAATTCAATCAATGAAGTTTTTATGTCGGGAATCAAAAATGAAAATGTGAGGCTAAGAGTTTTTGGCGCTGATGAGCAAGAAGTAAGAAAAATTGAGGCGGAATTCAAAGCTATTTTAGACCAAGCGATGATTATGGCAAAACCAGGAGGTATCGATTTTAATTCCGATAAAATAAATTTGCAAATCCAAAACAATGTTGGTGGGATCAAATTTCATATTGATCCTGCCATGCTTGAGCAGCTTAAAAACACACCTGGCTTTGTGCCGGTGATTATCAATATCCAGCCGATGAGGGATTTGAAGGGGTTTCTGGAAGGCGTTAGTTTAAAATAGCCCACCTTTTGCTGTTTTTGGCGTTTGTAAGCCCCAGAATGACCTCAATGGACCAATACGGTTCAAGATTTGGTTCACCAATAGGAATTGAATTTATTGATTTAAAGAAATCTGGGGATAGCTTATTAAGGATTCGTTATCTTCAAAAATGCGTTAAAGGTCCTTTAACTTGGGTTTTTTATTTCTATAAAAATAATGATGGTTGGCTCCTTGATACCTTTAAGTGGGATGATTCTATGTTTATGACATTATTTGAAAATAAATGAGTTGGCGTTTAGTCATCCGTTGATTCAAGCCAGTTGCAAAATTCGTCCACTAGGGGGATCTTTATATGTTAATATCCGAACTTTTCGGATTAAGCCATCCGCCATTTCGTTGTCGGATGGCTTTTTGTTGACAGAATGAATACAATGTAATACACTTTAGGTATGCAGGTTCTATATAGCAAGAAAATAGCTAAAGATGTTGAGCGGCATAAGATTCCTAAAGAAGTATGGGTTGATTTTAAAGATGCTTTGGAAAGTTATGCCATGAATAGAAATTTTAGACTTTTTGATATTAAGAAATTAGTTAATAAAGGGCCCCACGTTTATTACCGACTTCGTATTCGCAGTTACAGGGCTCTTTTTCACATGGATGATCAGAATATCTATGTGGAAGATATTGGCCCAAGAGGAGGTATATACAAAACATGACTACCAAAACCGTGCGATTCAACAGATCAGAAGAAGGCATGCTCAAGACAGTTCTTGAGCACTACCATACAGATTTCTCTAATTGTATTAAGGAGTTAATCGCCGAAAAGCTGGAAGACTTACGTGATATAGGGGTTATCAAGCGTCTTAAAGAAGGTAAACCTTCTGACTATCTTGGCGCTGATCAGATAACGTCTTTATTTAAGACCTGAGCTATCTAATTAAAAATAACCCATCTATCGCCATCTTTGGCGTTAGTCAGCCCCAAAATGATCTCATATAAAAAGTTCGGATTTTGGGGGTGACTGGGGAGCTTTCGTGGACAGAGAAGCCCTTCGGCTATAAAGCTGAAGGGCTTTCTGTATATAGGGCAGATACTTACGTCATTTAGCTGGTAGTTCGAGGCTATTAGCTTGAGTAAATGAGCCTTTTCTTGATAGTTTGCTTTAACGTACAGAGAATACAAAGACTTAGAGAGTTCGAGGATTTTAGAGGCATCTTCTAAGAAATTCGGGTTTGCCTTTTCTATTGTTGCCAGTTGATGTTTTAAGTTAATTAAAGCAGTCTGATACTCCGCTTCTTTGGTTTTAAATATCTCTTCTGGTATTCCGCCGTCAAGTTTCAGGTCATATAATTTACTAAGACGGGTATTGGTTTGGTTATACTCGGTTTGAAGCCGTAGAAGGCGGTTCTGAGCGGTCTGGAACGTATTTTTGTGGCGTTCCTTAAATGCTTCTTTGAGCCAATCAGCTTTCTCCTCGGACAGGGTCACTTTTATAACGCTATCTTCAAACATTTCGGCTAAACGGTTTTCTGGGACATATCCTATGCCGTTATGACGACCTTTTGAGAAACTACAATGGTAATAAACATATCTTTTCTTTTTTTCCTCTCCTAAGACTTTACAGCCACAATCACCGCAGAAAAGAAGATTAGCAAAAGCAAAGTCCTTTCGGCTTTTATAAGTTTTGCTCTTGCGGGCAAGGACATTCTGAACGGCATCGAAAAGCTGTTTAGAAATGATTGGTTCGTGGCTTCCTGAATAAATTTTGCCCTTCCAGCGGAAGTCTCCGCAATAGATTGGATTTGTAAGCACTTTAACCAGAGCACTTTTACAAATCTTTTTTCCAGTTTTACTTTTAAAGCCGTTTGCAAATAGCCAGTCACGAAGCATATTGATTGAATAGTTACCCGTTGCCATTTGTTCAAAGGCATTTAATATAAAAGGAGTGCTTTCTGGTTTAATTTCAATTAGTCGGGTTGCTTTGTTATTGCGGTAACCATAAGGAGCGGTGGAAGGGTAAAATTCTTGTTCAGCCTTTTCCATCATTCCCATTTGAGATTTACGAGAAATATCATTTGAAGTTTTCTTGGCAACGGCGACTTCAATATCCAACATAAACATATCATCGGAGCCAGATTGTTTATTATAAATTTTGTTTGAGCGGGAAAAATGGATTGTTTTGTCAAATTCTTGGATTAAATCAATGATTTTCATTTTATCAAAATCATTGCGGGTCATGCGGTCAGTTATGTCAAAGATAATATTTTTAACTTCAGTATGCTTTTTTGCATACTCAATCATCTGGATAAAGGCTGTCCGTGCCTTTTTATTACTCCAAGCTGATTCTTGAACTCTCCATGTTTTAACTATTTTTAGATTATTTCGTAAGGCGTATTCAATTCCAAGTTTCTCTTGAGCATCCAAAGACCAGCCTTCTTGCTCTTGTTCTCGGCTGGATACACGGACGTATAAAAGGGTTGTGGGCGGCCACGGGAATGGGGCCACTTATGGCTAAGGTGGTTCTTTTCAAAACATGATGGCGCGCAGGGTATACAGTTTTATGGACAAACTCTCCCCATGGAATCATTCTTAATTGTCCATACCCTCAATTATTTCTTAGTTCGATAAGACCTTCCTTCCCAGGTGATAAAGTTTCCGTTAAGACTTAATCGATCCAAAATTGCCGTTGCTGTTGCCGCTTCAAAGATTTTGCCCCATTGCGAAGGAATCAGATTTGTCGTTATAATCGTTGATCCCACTTCTGATCGTTTGGAGATAATCTGGAATATATCATTGGCCTCTTTGGGATCGGGGAATACGTAACCGATTTCATCAATGCAAAGGATCTTGGCCTTGGCATAATAGTCCAAAGTGGCGGCCTTATTGCGTGATCGTTTTATCCTATTGATCAGATCATGGCATGTGATAAAAACCACGGGAATACATTGTAAGATGGCTTTATAACCGATACCTTTAGCCAAATGCGTTTTGCCAACCCCTGCAGGACCAATGAGCATGACATTGAGTATTTCATTATTGTACAGTTCCTGAACAATCCTCATGATCTCCTCACGATGAATTTTAGGGTTAAATTTCCAATCAAAGTCTTCAAGCCTTTTAATAGGCTTAAGTCCTGAGCGGTTCAAAAGACATTCTATTCGTCGCTCTCGACGAACGTTAATCTCTTCTGTAAGTACAGGCTCAAGGACTTTGATCTGTTCTTGTGTCAAATCTTTAGGGTCTGAGACAAATTTAAGGGTTTTATAGATTTCCTGTATCGGGGTCATAGTCTGTAAGATTCCTTTCTTCGTAGTTGAGGTTTAATAAATCCTGATTCTTGGGCCATACTGCCGGTGGCTCTTGACGGCTGGGCAGATTAAGAAGGCTGATTAATGCCTTAATTTTAAAACATCTCATCCCATTAAGCTCCCGCACCGCCGATAACACCATGGCCCGCGAAGTCATCTTTGTTAATTGATATATTTGATAAGCCGCGCTTAAAGCCGCTGTCTCATCGTCCTGTTGCTCAATAAACTCTGCTAACGCCGCGTCCATTTGTGCCATCATTTGTTTTATACGTTTCAATTTAAACTGTGGCGAACGATCTAACAGTTGATCGCTATGAAGAGGGTTTTGGATTAATTGCTTGTTACCAAAACAACGCTTGTGCGTGGCCACCTTGTCTTTGTCAATCCAGATTTCCACATGCCCCACATAGGCGGCCACATCCACTATCTTCCCAACGCAGCTGGTCGGCACTGTATATTTATTCGTCTCAAATTCAACCAGCGCCGTCTTTGATACCCGTGCGGCAACGATTCGTCGAGCTAAATAGGTTTTGACTGGTAATTGGATCAATTTCTCCTGAGGCAACATTTCCTTGGGAGTTTTACCGGTGACTCGATGTACGGTGTTATTACTCTTCTCAAGCCAGAGATGGAATTTTCGATTTAAGTCAGTAAGGTCCTTAAACGTTTCTGTCTCTAAAAAAATCCTTATGTCTCTAATTTTTCTTTCAACACGTCCTTTTTCATTTCCGCTGTTTGGATTGAATAGCTCGATGGAGAATCCGTAGAATCTTGCAAAATCCAGGAATTGAGCGTTATATTGAATCTGTGGCTCACGTTTGGTGACAACACTGGAGCAGTTGTCATAACGCTGAGAGCGCGGCAGGCCGCCTAAATGACGGTAACATTCCAGATGCCCGGCTAAAAAGAATTCAAAACAATGCCTTGGATAAAAAATACCCCACGCGTATCGTGAATAACAAAGCACATACAAAAATCCTGCCACCTTGCCAATCACTGGATGATTAAAAAAGAACCAGTCCACTTGAGCTTCCTGCCCCGGCATGAACGTCAGGGGATGGTAAGCAATCTGTTTAGGCCGGCGGTATTCCAACGTCGCCCTTTTAACGCATCCATACCCGCCGGTATATCCATAAGATTTTAAACGTTCATAAATCTGCAACGCTAAAAGCTTCGGGTATTGCTTGTACCACTGCGCAATCAGCCCTAAATAATCATCTATCTTCGTTTTCTTGATAATCGGCTTGGCCCCGGTATTGATGCCGCCTAATATTTTCTTCACGCATTTGCGGTTAATTCCCAGCGTCCTGGCAATCTGCCTTTGTGAAAGTTTTTCTACTTCTGCTAAATGCAAAATCCTTTGAATAATGGCTTCATCCATCAGGCTCCTCCATTTTTATGATTTTCAGAAGACCGCTGATATATCATGCAGCCGCTCCTTTGGCAACCGGTTGGCCTTCCAGCTGATTATTTCGGGATTATATGTGAGGATATCTACCTTGGTAAATGGGCTTGTTTTTGTCAAACGTGTTATTAGCCATCCTGAGCCCTTACTTAAGTAACACTTATCCTTATTATTGCCATGTAGTTGCGTAAATATCGACTTGTTTTTGTCAAACATGGCATCCCGCCGTTTCCGTCGCATACGTTCCCGCGTCAACTCAACATTGCGTCGAGCCAGCTTAGGATCATTTTTACGTCTTTCCCGGCTATATTCCGGGTGGGCCTTGTTCCACTTTTTTGATAAATCGCGTTGGTATGCCAGACCATCAGGATTATCGGCCAGCCATCGATACTCATTTTGACGCTGGCGATGGCTCTGACAGGATTCTTTAGAACAATATTTTTGTTTGCCTTGTGTACGGGAATCAGGATCAAAAAGTTCATGGCAGTTTAAACATCGTTTTCTTCGGGATTGGGTTGGATGATATCCTTGTCGCATATATTCACCTCAAGACAAAGATATAATTATTCTTGGAATTCTTGCTTTTTTAAATGTGTTTTACTAAGTTGAGTGATAAGATAAGTCCAAAGGAAGGAGAAGAGCATGGGAACGGTCTTCGCCAATCACATCAAAAAAGAAGCTGAAAAACTAGGAATTGATATATAGGATTTCTAGAATAAAGGAGGGGGTCTCTTGTCTCAAGAAATGCAGATAATAAGCATGACTCTGGTAGCAGGGTTAATTCTTGTAATAAGTTTCACCACTCCTGTTCAAACATTATTGATCAGAAAGCAGCTCATTAATTTACCTTGTGATTTGCTGAAATACGAACATTTTTTTAAAAAGCTCGGGTCTTTTATTTGGAGTTTCCCTTTTCTAGCAATTGCAAGTTTTGTATTTTTTAAATTAAACCCTATTTTTAATTGTATATATGCGTTTGGAATAGTAATGGGTCTTTGGTTAGTGAGCTATTCCTTCTTATGTAACTTGCATACCCTATGCCCTAAATGTGGAAAGTTAGTAGGTGAAATAAAAAGCAGATATTCTGCTACATGGGCTGATTTTGTATTAACCAAGAAAAACTGTCCTGAATGTAATTTTAAATTTGAAAAATCTCCTGATCTTGTTAAAAATATTAAATTGATAAAAAAGGGGATGGGTTTAGAAAATTATCTAGCTATGGCCGTAATTCCGTTTGTTTTGGCAATAATTGGAAACATTGCTTACCTTTTTATGATCACCGGACGTATGAATCTTTCTTTAAATATTCTAAAAAGCCCTTATGTTTGGATAGTTACAGGAATACTTTTTTCAGCACGATTATATTTCATAAAAAATAAAAAATAGTTTCGTTTTAGCCCTATCCTATGGCCGCGCCGGCTCCCTGTCCATCATATAGCCATAATTGGTATACTTTTAAAAGCCACTAACACGACTGTCATTTCGAAAGATTATAAAGATTTAGGTGGTATCGACCTTAACCAAATCAACGTCAAACGCAATGGCAGGACAGTCAATGTCCAATTCGACCCAGCCCAGTTGAATGAATTGATGCAGGGCGGCTTTAAGGGTTTTACCCCGGTTATTATCAACATTACGCCTATTCAAAGCCCATTTCCATTATTGGGAGTAAATTCAGCCAAAGAACCAGAAGCGTTGGCGAAAGTATAATTTTTATTCCTCGGCAAAAGGCTTATCGACTTGTGGCAAAATGATTCCCTCATGATATCCTCACGGATTAGGAAACTTGACAGCATGGTATTTTTGTGGTATTTTTATGGCAGATAGAAGGTTTAGAAAAAGGAGAAGATATGCCGATGCTATTTGATACAGTACCGCAACAGGATTACTTGTCGTTATACGAAGGGAACAGTCCCCAGTATAACAGAATCGCCCAGTTTCTTCATTTTAAAAAAGAAGACATTGCCAGAGCAACAGGTCTTTCGCAAAATTCTGTTAGGTATGATGATAAAATGCCTCCTGAATTGAAAGAGCGCATTATTGAATGGGCCATTTTATTTAATTTAGTTGCAGGGTTCTTTAAGGGTGATGCCGAGAAAACACAACAATGGTTTATAACATTAAACCCCATGTTAGGCAATGTGGCCCCACGTGACATGATCCGCTTTGGCAGGTACAAAAAACTTTTAAAATATGTGATGAACGCCCTAGCCGAAAACAGAGGGTAGGTGTCCAATGTATAAATATGGGCCCCAACCTTCCGGCCGACCGCCTCAGAAGAAACAAATTGCATATCTATTAGATCAGTTTTCATCAGCGGATATTAAGCAATGGAAATCGATCAAGGATCTGCTGTTAAAATATCATTGGGATTTTTATAGTAGTCTTGCTTTTCAACGATCCAAGATTGCTGATGAAATCAATAAGTCCTTATTGGAAGCATCTCACAAATCATTCGTTTTCACTCGGTGGCAGAGGGTAGTGCGATTTAAACATTCTGTTGAACCTTTATCACTGGCGGGGAGTTTAACAGATCCGGGGGGAAGATTTAACATAGGGGAGATAAATCTTTCGCAATTCCCGCCATTTCCCGCTTTGTATATTGCTTCAGACAAAGAGACCGCCCTTCAAGAGGCGCTGTGCCAAAAGATTGATCCAAAGAATTTGAATAATGCCTTAAATTTTGCCTTGGCTAATCCCACGTCGATAACAAATGTTTCCGTTAGCGGCCGCCTTGATACAATAATTGACCTCAACCAGCCTAATAAGCTTCAGCCATTTGTTGATCTAATCAAGAATTTTACTTTCCCCGAGCATATTAAACAGATAGCAAAAACGTTAAAATTCAAAGAGACGCCGGAGGTGATTAAGACCGTTCCCAAGTTAATAGACGCTCTGCTTGCGCCGAATTGGCGGGAATGGCCCATGCAGTATGACGTGCCGGTTGCTTCACAGATTTTTGGTCAACTCGTTATGAACGCCGGCATTGAAGGCATTTTATATAATTCCAAATTCTCAAACAAAAATTGTTTAGAAGACCTTCGTAAACCTACACCCGTAAGGTTGTAGATGGATAGAATCCTTTGTCGTGGTAGAATTAGCGAATGGAGTTCAGCAAACAAGGACATTGCGTCTACCACACGCGGTACCACATCATCATGACGACGAAGTATCGTCGAAAAGTGTTGAATACGGGTATGCGGGAGTATTTGCTGACCAGAATACAGGAGATAAGCAAGCATTACCCAGAGATACGGTTGTTTGAGGCGAATACGGATGAAGACCACATCCACCTGTTGGTGTCGATACCTCCGAAGATATCGGTGAGCCAGTGTGTGAATATCTTGAAGAGCAACACGGGCCGAATGATGCGCAAGAAGTTCCGATTTCTGGATGAGGTTTACTGGGGAGAAGACGGAATTTGGTCTGCTGGGTATTTTGTGACGACGGTTGGGGTCAATGAAGAGACCATACAGAGGTATATAGCGTCGCAAGGGGAAGAAGACAAAGGACAAGCGAAGCTTGAGCTATAAGGAACATCAGAAGTGCCACGTCCGTAAGGGCGTGGATATCTACTCGTATTTCCCCAGAATTTTGATGACACCAATAATTCATTGATTCAACTCGATGACCCAGCTCCTAAAGAAACAAAGGTCTTAAAATGGGATGCTGATACCTGGCGCAAGTATCAGAAATTATAGAGCAAGTCAAAAAGGATTTTTAAGTGAATAGAAGAGAAAAAACTGATCGTATTATTCAAGCTATTGTGACGGAAAAGAAGAAAAATCATGGCAGCCCTTTTATAACAATAACTCCTTCCGATAAAGACCAACATCGCCTCAAAGAAATTCCTATCAATGAAATTAAGCTCATTCTCGATTGGCTTGCGACAAAAAATAAAATTCTGCAAATAAAAACATTAAATTATGGATTCTGTGATGAAGCTGATGCCGAACATGACCTACGTGATCCTGTCAGTATTGATATAGAGATTCTTAAAGATTTTGATCTTTGGTATAAGGTTTATTTAAAAAAGAAATCAAATAAGCACAGCTATGAGACAAGGGATGTCTTAACATTTATAGAGAGGGATGAAAGGAAGGCTGGACATATTGTTAAGGTAAACAAAGGCAAAGAATTTTGTATCCCTTATGCTTGTTCTGGTTTGCTTTTACTGATGGCCTTTCTATTAAAAGAAAATCAGGAGGGGTGGGTAACGAAAGATCGAGTCAAAAAAGATGGTCTGATTGTTCAAAAGGAAGGTAATGATCAACAAAGGTTAATGGCGTTGGTCAATAAGTTACGACCTAATTTTAAGAAAAAGGTAAATAATATTTATTCATTCATAGAAACTTGGGAAGGTCGATATCGCTTATCTACAGACCCAAGCAATATCCAAGGGAAAGACCGTAGGTGGCTCAAACAGGAGTATGAGATGATATTAAATAAGCGAAAGGCTGATAAGAAGAAAGATAATTTAGGGCAAGGGAAGGAGTCTCAGCCTAAACAGAAATCAATTATGGTGCCGATAATACAGAGGGACTTAAAATAGGGGCTATATGGGGATGGGCATTTTTCGGGTAAAAGCGACAATTCTGGTGTGATTTCGGGTTGTTTTGACCGTTTTGAAGCGTCTATACTGCCATAAAAGCCCGCAGTCAGACGACTGACCGGGGAGCCATTCCTTAACTTCCAGCGCACCAGTGCTGGGGTAAGATTAAAAGGCCTGTCTGATGTTAGACGGGTTTTTTAATTTATTTGATTATTTTTTATCGTCGGGTTATGATATTGTCTATCAAATGAGTTTCTCCGATTCCTCCAATCGGATTAATTGTCACAAATTCCCCAAGATTGTTTTTAATTCTTTAATCATTCTTAACTTTGGGGGGATCCATGCAAAAACAAGTCATTGAGAAATCAGTCAGTTTGGTGCCGGTAGAAATTATTCAAAACAAGATTTATTTAATTCGTGGCCGTAAAGTAATGTTAGATCGTGATTTGGCGGAGCTTTACGGAGTAGAAACTCGTCGGCTTAATGAACAGGTTAAAAGGAATTTGAAAAGATTCCCCCTGGATTTTATGTATCAACTGACAAAGGAAGAGGCAGGGAATTGGATGTCGCAAATTGCGATATCCAACAAGGAAAGAATGGGCATTAGAAAGATGCCTTATGTTTTTACGGAACAGGGAGTAGCGATGCTTTCCAGCGTGTTAAACAGTGATAGAGCCATTGCAGTCAATATACAGATCATGAGGGTGTTTACAGAATTAAGAGAGATGATGGCTTCTCACAAAGATCTGGCCCGTAAAATTGAAGACCTAGAGCGTAAATTCCAAGAAAAGTTTCAAGAACACGATAAAAAGATAATTTTAGTGTTTAACGCAATCAAGGAATTATTGGCAGATAAAGAAGAGGCAGTCAAGAAACGGGGGCCGCTGGGGTTTATTCCACCTAAACTGCCAGAAATCGGCAATAAATCTAAAAGGTAATGATTTTGGTGCGATTTCTGGGTGTTTTCACGGTTGCCCGTCAAAAATTGGCATGAGGTCATTGGCAATGCGACACTGGCGGATGCCATCCTTGACCGGCTGGTTCATAACGCCTATACTATCCAATTAAAGGGAGAGAACATGCGTAAGGTAACATCCAAAAAGCCAGGGGCGTCCAAGCCTGGATCGTCGATCGATCGTTAATTGAAGGGGGCGAAATGAAGGCTTCATTTTTGTATCGATATAGAGTATTTATAATCTTAATAATATTCTTAATGCTAAGACCGATAAGTCAATTATTCCTATATTATTCAGAAATACGTTACCAATTTGTCGATGTTGTTGAAATGCATAATGTATGGATAGTGGGCATAATTATGGGATTAATACTTACGTTGATTCTTTATGTGTATAAACGTCCTCTGTTCTTAATCCGCGAAAAGAGTAAAAAGAATGAAAGAAGAAAATGGTTGGCCATTTTAACTTTTTTAGCAATACTTTCAATTTTTTGGATTTATCCTTTTGAATTAATTAATGCCAAGTTAGATAATGGAAAATTTTCCTATCATGATGAGGTTGTCGTGAGTAAAATTTTACGTAGTTCTGCAAAAAGCTTATCAACATATGAATTAGAGACTAAGTCATGGAGAAAGAACAGAGACGTAGAATTCTTTCAAGTTGATGAAACATTTTATAATTCAATTATACCGACTTTATCAAGGGTTAGAATATGTACAAAACCAGGAGCATTAGGATATGAGTGGATATGTGGTATTCGGAAACTAGATCCATGATCTCCTTTATGCGTTGTTGAATTCATCGTTCTTTTAAAAGGATGTTCTTAATCGTCGCTTCGCTCCGTTAGGGTTGCGTTAGTGGTAAAAGATTAACAAATCCAGTGGTAACGAATTATGATCACTTAGTGGTAAGAATTAGGAAATTTGGCAATTGGGGTGTTATGAAACCTCATAGCGATTATGTACAAGATATTAAACAAAAACATAGCCGTAAGCCTGCTTTTTGGGCGAAATATGGGTAAGTAAAAATATGGATAAGAACTGGATTATTGAAGAAGCAAAGAAGGTAGACCGGAGTAAGGACGTTGTTACTTTAGAAAATCCGGAAACGAAGGCGTATCTGGATCGTATTCTCTTGCAGAAATTTTGGCCAACCATTTGTAGCTGTTTTGAGGGGAGCGATTATGCTTATTCTTTAGAGCCTCATCTTGAATCGGAATTGAGTTTCTCGCTTGAAAGATCGATAACCTTCATGCTCTTTGATGGGAATAGGGCTTTTTTCAGGGGAAAATTACGCTGTTCCAAAGATGCCTGGATGATTGAAAGCGATTTTTTTCTTCCTTTGTCAGCAGATAACGATCCGAGGGTCTTGTTTGAAATTCTTGGGAATAGCCGTTTTAGAGGTAATCCGCCGACTCTAATGGTTAATCGGGAAGCGGAACATGATTATTTTCAAATAGATTTTCATAATGGCTGGGGAGAAAGTTGGGCCGAGAATTCTGAGCAGAAGATAGAAGACGCGCTAAAGAAGGTCATCAAAATAAATCTTGAAATGTATGCTTTTTCTCGTGAGGGGATCAGTTTGGATGATGTTGGCAGGTTTTTAACGATTGTTTATGGGGTATACGAGTCTTTCTGAAGTTTGACGTGGAATGGGGATTTTTTTATTTTATTTGACGATAAAATTAATTCAATTAGTTTTTAAAAAATAATACTTCCCAAAATGGGAATTTATGGTATATTTGAATTGTGAGAGTGATATCGGTTAAGAAGTTGAAAGACTTTTGGAGCAAACCAGCTTACCGTGATTCTGAGCTTGCTCTGCGGGCTTGGTATGCGGAAGCTAAAAGGGGTAACTGGTTCAACTCTCACCAGATTAAACAGATTTATAGGACAGCTAGTATTGTCGGTAATGAACGGGTCGTGTTTAATATTTGTGGGAATAAATACCGATTGGTCGTGGCTGTTAAATATGAATTCCAAATATTTTATATTCGTTTCATTGGAACACATGGCCAGTACGATAATATTGATGTAAAGGAGATATAATTATGGAAATTAAAATTTATCCTATTAATACCAAAAAGGATTATGAAAAAGCTTTAGAGCTAATTGACCGTTTATGGGATGCTAAACCTAATACTCAGGAAGGTGACGCTTTGGATGTGTTGACTACTTTAGTAGAGGCTTATGAAAACAAAAATTATCCTATGCTACCACCCAAACCAATTGAAGCTATTAAATTTCGTATGGAGCAGATGGGAATTGGGAAAGCTGATGTTGCCAATATTCTCGGGGGGGCCAATAGGGTTTCTGAAATTTTGCACAAAAAACGTAAATTAAGTTTAAGAATGATTCGTAATTTACATGATAAATTGAACATTCCATATGAATCTTTAATTCCTGCGTAGTTTTAACCCGACTCAAACCCGACAAATACAACATTTAAAAAAAGGTCATAATAGGGCCAAATTGCCTATTGAAAGATAATTGTGTCATCACTGGTTGCCGATCTTGGATTTCAGTGATATTGAGGGAAAAAGACGCGAAATTTATTTTCAGGCCGTTCAAGCAGGCCTAGGACGTAATTATAAACCGATGGAAGAAATTTTTAAACGGATTATCGAGAAAAGCGTTTCGCGCGTAAAGAAATAGATTTTTTGACTTTAGCGGCAATGGCTTTTTTTAAGGATGGTTTAATGCGGCCTATTTCAACAGCGGTGGATGATATAATACTTGCGGCCATTTGATCGGCATAAGATTCAGGGTCGCGCAAGTAAGGATTGGATTCAAATAGTGTTTCCCGTTTCATTCTTACAGTATATCATGAAATTTTTATTTCTGGGCTGAAATTTATCGGAAATAGGTTTTTAGTTTAGAACAATCCATCTATTCCTGCTTTTGGCAAATGTAAGACCAAAAATAACCTCGTGTAGGTAATCACCAAAAAGGCACCAAAAATAGTCACCCTGGGCCTTATATAGACAGCGCCAAGAAATTTTCCATCTGGTGAGCCAATAATTAACTCTTTAAAAACCCATCAATTATATTTTGGGGTACTCCATGCTGCTTAAATACCTTATTCAGCTCATTTCGCTCTTTACCAGCTAATTTCTTTAACTCCGCCAAAACTTGATCATCTATTTGTTTATTACCAGTAGGCGTGGACTTAGCAGCCAACGCGCTCCCCTCCACCTTAATGGCATGCATTGCTTTTAATTCATCAGGTGGAATTATACTTTGTATTGCTTTATGATAATCCTCCATCAATGACCTGCGTTTAGTCTCTTCTTCATTAATATCTATCATTCTTCCTTGCGTTACTAACAACTCCTCTGCATCACCGTTCTGTATGATCGATATGGCATTTTTTCTATCAGCTTCGATAATTTTATCCCAATATGGTTTAGTTGACATCAGATACTTGCCCCAGTTAGTCGTTGTGTCCACTTTGTTCCAGAATGCCTCTTTCGCTGCAAATATTGCTTCCATGCGACTGGTGTTTGAAGTTTGAGCAAAAGCATTACCACCGAGCATAATTACAATAAGAAAAACCAATAATTTTTTCATAATTTCAATTCTCCCTTCTTTAATTGATAATCTTAATGAAAGTATGTCATGCCAATTAATCGTTGTCAATTAATCGCTCTGTGACATCCTTGTCCTGAGGTGAAATATGCGACAAGGACAGGTCAGACGAAAACGCTGTTTAAATTGTAATGAACTCTTTAATCCTGACCGAAGGACAAAAGGCCAGCAACGGTATTGTTCCAAGGACGAATGTCAAACCAGACGCCAACGGCTCAACGAAGAAGACTGGCGCATCCGTAATCCCGACTGTGCTGCCTATCAGCAAGAACAAACTCGCCAATGGTTCAAAACCCATCCTGAATATAGCCAGCAAAGGCGCAGGGAAAACCCTGATCTTCTGACCAAAAATCGTGATGATACACGCCTTCGCATGAAAAATATGCGACATGAGGCAATGTTTGACAAAAGCAAGTCGATATTGACGCAACTCACTGGGAATAATACGGATAAGTGTTACTTAACAAGGGGTTGTGGCTGGCTGATCGCATGTTTGACAAAAGCAAGTCCATTGTCAAGACGTGGTGCTTTGGCAGATAATCGATTCCAGTTTAAACGTGTTATGAATCATCTGCCCAAGGGCAAACTTTATGATCTCTCTGAAAGGTAAAAATGGACGATGAATCCCTGATCCAAAGAGTATTACATTTGCGCCAGGTGGAAAAGTTATCTCAAAGGCAAATCGCCTTGACCCTTGGCATTGGCCGCAAGCGTGTCAGGCGAATACTTAAAGAGCCCCCTGGGACAAAAGGTATCCCTAATGAAAGCATCCTTGATAAATATGCCAACCTTATTATTGAATGGTATAAACAACATCCACATATAAGAGCTACCCAAGTTTTTGATCGATTGAAGTCCTACGGATATACCGGTGGCTATAGCACGATCATCCGTTTTACAAAACCATACCGAGTACGAAGGCCGGAAGCCTTCCATCCATTGACCTTTTTGCCTGGACAGGAAGCGCAGGTTGACTGGTTCTTTTTTAATCATGAGCGATTAGGCCAGGTGGCTGGTTTTGTTTACATCCTCGCTTACTCACGCTATGCCTGGGGAATATTTTATCCGAAGACATCATTTGAATTTTTTCTGGCTGGTCATCTGGAATGCTTTAAACAAATTCAGGGTGTGGCCCATTGCCATAGGTATGACAATATCAAATCAGTCATAATCAAGCGTGAGCCGGTCATGGAATATAACGCTCAGTTTTTGGATTTTGCCAGGTTCTTTGGCTTCACCATCCATGTTTGCAATCCCTACAGTGGCAATGAAAAGGGCCGTGTAGAAAGGCTGATCCGTGACATTCGAGGATTCCTTTACACAGAAAATTTTGCCGACATCAAAGACCTTAATCGTAAATTCCATCTTTGGCTACAAAGGCGCAATGAGACCATCCATCGGATTACCGGCAAAGCTCCCAAGGAGCTTTTATCCCAGGAACGATTGATTGCCTTGCCTAAACAGGAATACTTAGCCCGCCGAATCATTCAAGCCATTGTCACCAAAACAGCGCTGATCGAATTTGAGACGAATAAATATTCGGTGCCAAGCACTTGTGTAGGCAAGACGGTGGAAATTTTAGTCTATCCTGAACGCCTTGAGATTGCCTTAGGTGCTGATATTGTGTCCAGGCATAGACGTTGTTTTGACAAGCATCGAATGATTCAAAATCCATTACATTCTGAGAGCCTTCTTGAGTTGACTCCTCAATTTAAAATGCACCGTATTGAGCAGCTTATCGACCAGATGGACACAAGCTTCCATGAGTTCTTACTGCATCAGGAAGATGATTTAAGCCGTCAGAAGGTGGCCTATGAATTGTTTGTTTTAATGAGAACACATTCCAGGGAGATGATCATCTCAGCGATTAGGCAATTAAATTCCATGCGCTGCTTTAAAATCAAAGCTCTACACAGCTTATTAAACCTGCCAGAAACACAAGAAGGCCACAGCCTATGGCCACAGGATAAAAATCTTTTAAACCTCGATTATCAACAAAGGAGTTTAACCGACTATGATGAGCTTATCTGAAATATGGAAAGATTTAAAATTCGTCTCGGACCTCAAAGAAATAACAGCTAGTCAAAAACAAATCCTGGAACCCATTCTTTACCAGGAAGTGCAGGCCAGGGAACTAAGGCGCATGCGTTACCTGATGCGTTGTTCAGGCATCAAGAAGATAAAACGCATTGAGGATTTTGACTGGGCGTTTAATCCCAAAATATCCAAAAGCAACATTATGCCATACTTTAAATCTACCGAATGGATAGAAAAGGCCTGCAACATCGTCTTCATCGGGCCTGCCGGTGTTGGTAAATCCCATCTGGGTGAATCCTTGTGCTATAAGATGATCTCCGAACACGGAATACCGGCGATAAGAATCTCATGCTTTGATCTTATCAAGAAGCTCAAAAAAGCCAGCAATAAATATAAAATGATCAACCACTATGCTTCTGTGGACATTCTTTGCTTGGATGAAGTTGGCTATGTGTTCCCTCAAAAAGACCAGGCCAATGATATTTTTCAAATCATATCCAAGCGCAGTGAATTGGTGCCAACAATTATTACGACCAACCTAGTCCCGTCCCAATGGGGTAAAGTCTTTGAGGCTTCCACAGCAACGGCCATTTTAGATCGCTTGAGCTTAAATGGAACCTTTATCACCTGTGAAGGGAGGTCTTATCGAAGTAAGAAATAATTGGAACGGATGGTCAACAAGGGAAGCTATTGGGAAGACCGTTTTGTTTTAAGGCGTTCCAGAGCTATGTGTTAATATACAAGGGCCCAGCGTGATTGGAATTGGGCCCTTTTTGGCAACCGCCAACACCTCGTGGAAAAAGTTCGGATTTTGGGGGTGACCGGGGAGCCATTCGATACGCTCAGGCGCACCATTGCCTGAGTGGTTAACAAATAGCCCTTTTTCGGCCGGTTGGTCAAAAAGGGCTATTTATTTTTGTCTAAACATAATTTCATTGATTATTTTCTTCCTTGCATTAATATAGTTTTATCAATTGAGCCTTTCCGCCTTCCCCCTGTCGGATCAATTGATTTAAATTTCAAATTCCCCCGCAACTTGACAGGAGGATTTATGAACAATAATTTAGTAGCTGTTTTTGAAAATCACAAAATTCGTCGTATTTATGATGAAACCACCGAAACGTGGTTTTTTTCTGTTATTGATATTATTCAGGTGTTGATCCAACAGCCTGACTTTCAAAAAGCCAGAAAATACTGGAATAAGCTAAAAGAAAGGCTACGAGCAGAAGGCAGTCAAACGGTGACAAATTGTCACCAGTTGAAAATGACCGCTGAAGATGGTAAATCTCGTTTAACAGATGTTGCTAATCCTGAAACCTTATTGCGCTTAATTCAATCAGTCCCAAGTCCCAAGGCTGAGCCCATCAAGCTTTGGCTTGCCAAGGTGGGCTATGAGCGCATGCAGGAAATGGCTGACCCAGCCCGGTCCCTTGACCGCGCCCGTGAAACTTGGAAAAAGCATGGTCGCAGTGAGAAGTGGATACAGCAGAGGATGATGGGGCAGGAGACCCGTAATAAGCTTACCGATTATTGGAAAGAACACGGTATAAAGAAAGATGACGAATTTGCAATTTTAACCAATATCATCCATCAGGAATGGGCCGAGGTTTCTGTCGAAGAGCATAAAGAGATCAAAGGCCTGAAGACACAGAACCTGCGTGACCATATGAGCGAGGCGGAGCTGATCTTTACTGCGCTGGCAGAACTGTCCACGCGTCAGATTGCCGAAACCGAAAACGCCACAGGTATGCCGGAAAACGAAGATGCCGGAAGAAAAGGCGGCGGTATTGCTAGGAGAGCCAAGTTGGAATTGGAGGCCAAAACTGGCAAAAAGGTTGTGACCGGCGGTAATTTTTTGCCACCCAAAATTTGATTATTTTGTTATTCAGCTAAAAATAACCCAGCGGTCGTGGTTTTTGGAATTGAGCGAGGGCTCGAAGTGAGCCCTGCTTATAAACTCCGACGAATAGGAGGAGTTTATAGGGCGAGGGTCTGACCTGGAGGGAGAACGCGATAGCGTTCGACCGGAAGGCAACGAGCCCTCGCGGGGGAGCCATTTAGATCAGCCCACTAGAGATAATCTGGTGGGCTTTTCTACGTATACACATTCCTCGTCGACAAAATCACCATATTCTCCCCAAAGCCTATCTCTGGCACAAACAGAGATAGCCAATCCAGCCCACTTGGGCGACAAAAGTATCTCTTTATCTCTGATTTCGCTAGTTTCAGGCCGGTTTTAGTAAATGCCTTTTTCCGCCGCTATTCGGCCTTAATTATAGACATTTACTAGGAAATAAAGAGAGATAGATGGAAAATTTGAGTAAAAAGTCAGGGATTTGTGTTAATTCCTGCTTAAAATGTCGTCTATAATCAATGTTTTCTATTTATTGACAAGCTGGGATTGTATGGTAAGCTTATCGTAAGGTTAAACTAACGAACGTAAGGAATGCCTTATGATAAACATTCGTCCTTTAGAGAAGATCTTAGATTCGCAGGCCAAGGTCGCCATAATGCGAGTTTTATCATCCGGTGTTGACCAGCGCATGGGAGGCAGTGAAATCGCACGTGTTGCCGGCTTCTCCATTCCTTCAACCCATGATGCTTTAAAGGCGTTACATGCCGCAAGCATCGTCACAATGGAAATGATCGGCAACCAGCATGTTTATGCTTTGAATCGTAAAGACCGGATCGTTCAAAAAGTGATTTTACCGATGTTTAAGGCAGAAGGAAACTGGAAAAAGGACCTTAAAGAGAGGATCGTCCAAGGGATGAAGGATGCTGGCATCTTGAAGGCCGTTACTTCTGTAATTCTCTATGGTAGTGTCCAGCAGGGCAGCTCTAAGCCGGAAAGTGACCTGGATTTGGCCATTATAGTGAAAATGCCCCCTGATCTTGAGAAAGTGAAAGATGCGTTTTTAGGACCCATTGCAGCGGACCTTTCGGCCTATTTAGGGCTGCGGCTTGATGCTTACATTAAGACTGCGGAAGAATTCAGCAAGTTATTAAAAAGGAATAGCCCTCCAGTATCTACACTCATAAAAGCATATTCTGTATTATACGGTAAAGAGCCCTTGGAGGTTTAATATGACAGCCAAAGAATCAAAGGTGCGTCAAGAAAACCGTTCCGCAGCCAGTGACTATTTAAAAAAGGCCACGGACAACTATGATCAGATGCTTCTTGCTTTCAATTCCGAAAATTGGAACGCGGCGGCAACACTTGCCGTGCAATGTGCTATTTCATCAGCGGATGCTGTTTGTGTCCATCATCGCGGTGTTCGCTCGATTTCTCAGGACCATTTGGATGTTTGCGGGCTGGTTTCTCTGGTAGATCTGGAGGGAGCGGAAGAAAAGTCAAAACAGCTTCGTAAGGTAATCGCCCGTAAAAACATGGTCCAGTATGAAAGCCGCAGCGCCAGACGTGCCGATGCAGATGAAATGGTCAAAGTGACAACGCGTTTTTATCAATGGGCGCTTGAGAATCTTCGTTAAAATCGGATTGTATCACCCCATTTGTTCGGGGCACGAAATATATCTCTGTTTTTGATTTTTTTGAGAAAAGTATAGTTTTCGCAATAGGTCACGATTAGAGATGCTATTACGACACTGACGCGTGTCCGAGGACTGAGCCCTCGCGGGGGAGTTTTTGGGCCGTTTGTATAACTTATTGCAGTATATAGGTTTACAAACGGCCTTTTTGTTGCCAATCGCTAAATTGAGCGAAGTCATCTGTTGTATGATCTTTCGGGAAAGGAATTCAGTTTTTTCTCCAATGGCGAATTTGGTCGACTCTTCCCGCCCCGCGTTGATCCGGAACTTGATGTGGGGAAGCATCCAATACGACCGGATTTGAATCATGGCTGGCCCTGCGGGAAAAATTGTAATAAACCATCTGCTATGATAGTTTTTAAAAATATTTTCAATCAAATGCCCCCCATTAGTTTTACCTTCCTAAAAATGGCAAACTTGTCGTATGAGACAAGACGCCACCCATCCCAAAAGGTCAAGACGTAAACACTGTAAAAGTTGTAGGGAATTATTTGATCCTGATCCACGGGCCAAGGAGCGGCAAAGGTATTGTTCCAAAGCTGAATGCCAAACTGTGCGCCAGATGCAAAATCAAAAAGACTGGTGCCGGGATAATCCTGATGTTGTGGCTTATGACAAACGCAGATGGCAACAAAACCATCCTGACTATAGCCAACAAAGACGCGCTGCTGATCCTGCCATGGCAGAGAAAAATCGCCAAGATACAAAAATTCGCATGCAACAGACGCGCTCCAAGGCCGTGTTTGATAAGAGTAAGGTGATATTAACGCAAGTTGTTGATAAGAATGCAGATAAGTGTTGCTTAATTCGAGGACAATGGCTTTTTTTACGTTTGACAAGAGTAAGCCCTTTGCGAAAGGCCGCCGTCATGAGGCATACTGGTAGAGAATTGAAACGTGTTGTTAACCAGTTGCCCAAAAGTAAGCTTTATGATCTTTCGGGTGTGCTTAAAGGGAATAAGGATTATGGATAAAGATGCATTGATTAGCAGTGTTTTACATTTACGGCAGGTAGAAAAATTGTCTCAACAGCAGATAGCCGATAAGTTAGGGATTGGCCGCAAGCGTGTCAGGCGAATGCTCAAGGGCCAGGACGTTGCGAAGCCCATTGCGCGCAAATCGATTCTTGATAAGTATATCAATTTAATTATTGAGTGGTACAAACAATACCCCCGGCTTAAAGCGATGCAGGTTTATGAACGATTACAGTCTTATGGATATCAAGGCAGTTACGCAAGCGTCATCCGGCTAACATTAGAATACCGTAAAGTTAAAGGAGACGTGTATCACGCCTTGACATTCTTGCCTGGCCAAGAGGCACAAGTGGATTGGTTCTTTTTTAAACATGAGCGCATGGGGACTGTGGCGGGCTTTGTGTATCTTTTATCCTATTCACGATACGCGTGGGGTATTTTTTATCCGAGGCATTGTTTTGAATTCTTTTTGGCTGGCCATATGGAGTGTTTTAAACATATCGGTGGTCTGGCCCATTGCCATCGATATGACAATCTCAATACGGTAGTACTTAAACACGCGTCACAGGCAGTCACATACAATCCGCAATTCTTAGATTTTGCCAGATTCTATGGCTTCTCAATGCACGCCTGTAATAAAAATTCTGGCAATGAAAAAGGACGCGTGGAAAGACTTATCAGGGACATTCGCGTCTTCCTATACGGGGAAACTTTTATTGATCTGGCGGATTTAAACCGCAAATTCCATCTTTGGTTAGAGAAGCGTAATAATACCGTGCACCGATCTACGGATAAAACGCCTAAAGAGCTTTTGAGCCAAGAACGCCTTATCCCATTGCCGCAAAATGTTTATTGGGCAAGAAGGGTTATCGCTGCATCCGTCTCAAAGACAGCGTTAGTTGAATTTGAGACGAATAAATATTCTGTGCCAACGAGCTGTGCCGGCAAGACGGTTGAGATTTTGGCGTATCCTGAGCGAATTGAAATATGTTTGGCAGGTCAGACGGTAGCCCGCCATAAACGGTGTTTTTGCAGGATGCAAATTATTCAGAACCCTTTGCATGCTGAGAAACTGCTTGAATGGACACCCAAATTTAAATCACAGCGTATTCTTGAATCGATAAGCCAAATGGACGAAGTTTTTAATCATTTTTTGGTTCATCAGGAGGATGATGACACCCGCATTCAAGTAGCCTATCAATTGTTCACGTTGTTAAGAAGCCATTCTAAAGTCATGCTGGTATCGGCGATCAAAGAATTGACTGGCATGAAGTGCTTTAAAGTTAAAGCGCTTCTAAGCCTCTTGAATTTACCACAACCCAAGCAAGGCGATCCACTCTGGCCGCAAAACAAAGACCTGTTAAATCTTAATTACGAAGAAAGGAATCTTACAGACTATGATGAACTTACCTGAATTATGGAAACACTTGAAATTTGTCTCTGAATACACGGGGCTGACCGCTAGCCAAAAACAACTCCTGGAACCGGTTCTTTATGACGAGTTGCAGGCTCGAGAACTTAGACGCACACGTTATCTTTTGAATCGTTCGGGAATCAAGAAGATTAAACGTGTTGAAGATTTTGATTGGGCGTTTAATCCTAAAATTCCCCGGGAAACCATCATGCCTTTTTTTAACTCCTCACAATGGGCAGAGAAAGCCGCTAATGTCGTTTTTATAGGCCCTACGGGCGTTGGCAAGAGCCATTTGGCCGATTCGCTCTGCTATCAGATGATCACGCGCTATGGCATTCCGGCCACACGAATCGCCTGTTATGATCTGGTTGAGAAACTCAAAAAAACAACCAACAAATATAACATGATTAATTATTACGCCACCGTCAAGGTCCTTTGTCTTGACGAACTTGGATATGTCCATCCTAATACAGATCAAGCTGGAGACATTTTTCAAATTATATCCAAACGCAGTGAATTATTGCCCACGATTATTACTACTAATCTGATTCCTTCCCAATGGGGAAAAATGTTTGAAGCGTCTACAGCCACGGCTATTTTAGATCGGCTAAGTTTACAGGGAAGTTTTATCACTTGTGAAGGGAAGTCTTATAGAACAAAAAAATAATCGGAAGGATTTTGCTAGTTCTAACGTTATTACAGGAAAGCTTTGTCTAAAATTCCAGCTATTCCACGCTGGCCCTTGTTATCGAGGGGCCGGCCATGATTGGTATCTGGCCCTTTAGAATGATTGCCCACACTTGAAGCAAAATTGAAGGAGGATCCTAATCAATATGGTTTAATATTTCTTGGATGGTTATGGGGAAGGCAAGAAATACCTGAAGCGTTTAGAAAAAGAGAAACTTTGCTGGAAGAAATCAGACATAAAACAGGTCTTAATGTTATTTGGGTTGAAGGGGATCGACAATTCCGTATTGATGCGGCGATGATGACCCCGGAACAAATGCGCAAGCAGCTTGATCAGAAAGCCGAAGAGATTCTTCAAAGTCCTATTCTCAAGAATGTCCGCGACCGGAATCCGAATAATTTGTATGGATTCATAAAGTGGTTTCTAACGGTGGACCATGATCTTAAGCTTAAGGTTTTTAGCCGGGTTTGGGAGAAGTTTAGAAATCTACCTGACGATAATATTGTTCGGGAAGCAGAGAAAATTTTCACTCTGCCGGAAGGACAGAGGCAGCTACATGGTGATTTTGAAGACGTCTCTGTTCGCGAAGTGTTGGTAAGGCCTTCGGGTGCCGGGCTCGAAGTGAATCAGCTCCTTCAGGGGATGGTGTAGGGAACAACGAGACTGACATCATTTATAACAATGATGACGTTGGATAGATCAAATGAAATAAATCATTTAATAAATTTATTTGCTCTGTTGCGCCGTATCTATTCGTTGTTGTAAACTTTTTTGTTCGCCCTGTTGGCAACCGACAATAATTGCAGGAATTAAGCATATCAATACGATTATCCCCGCAGCTGCCTGAACAAACACCGCCCACTGTTTTAGTTCAGGTTTATCTTTTGCAACAGTTCTCATAAAAATAGCAGCAACAATGACTATAAGAATAACTATTCCTAATCCGCCCATAATTGATTCCCCTTTCTTTTAATAATTAAGAATACCATCTATTTTTAAGAGCAGCAAGAAACCCAGCAAAATTCTTCCAAAGATCTATTTGTAGTTTTTTTATCTAAAAATGGCAAATTTTTCCTATGAAAAAGCCATTACAGACAAGACGCAAACGTTGTTTGTCCTGCCGAGAATTATTTGACCCTGATCCCCGAACCAAAGGCCACCAGCGTTATTGCTCAAAAAATGAATGTCAAACAGTACGCCAAAGAAAAAACGAAAAAGACTGGTACTGGCGTAATCCTGATTGCGTGGCTGATCAAAAACGTAAATGGCAACAAAATCATCCTGGCTACAGCCAACAAAGGCGGGTGGCTGGTTCAGCCATGGCGGAGAAAAATCGTCAGGATATGAAAATTCGTATGCAACAGATACGCTGGGAGGCCATGTTTGATAAGAGCAAGCCGATATTGACGCAAGTTGTTGGCAGAAATACAGATAACTGTTGCTTAATGCGTGGCAATTGGCTTTTTTTACGTTTGACAAGAGCAAGTCTACGGTTAAAGGCCGCCATTACGAGGCATACTGGTAAAAGATTAAGAGTTATCCAAATAGGTGATAGACCAGAGATGTAATTCGGTATTGCAAGAGTCACAGCGTAGAGGGTCATGGCCATTGTATTCGGTCAGGTTAAAGCGCCAGTTGAATTTTAAGAAGGGCATAGCCATTTGAGGTTCAAGAAGAGAGACGGCGGTTTGATATTTGGTGGATGAAGAAAGGCCAAAGTTTGTCAGAGATGGTCAGTACGATATGCCTGTGGTCGCAGTTGAGGGAATGGCCCCGAATACGGAAGGAACTGCTGGAAGGGCGGTACAGGCCGAAGGCCGTGCGACGGGTTATGATACCGAAGGCGGACGGCGGCGAAAGACCGTTGGGAATACCGACGGTCGTCGACAGGTTAATCCAGCAGGCGATACGCCAGACCATAAGTCTGATATTCGAGAGACAGGGTTGAGCGCAAGGTGAAGGACGGGCGAATCACAAAGCTTATCCGGCGCTATCTACAAGCAGGTATCATGGAAAACGGATTAACAACAGCCAGGGCTATTTTTATGCTTTTAGGGTTTAAGATGGTTTTTATTTCTTCGTCTTTACAGAGCAATTCTTTTGACCCCATTCGCACATCAAGTTGAGTATTGGTAAAAGCGATGATCCTTTTTTGGTTAGAGTATATTCTACCTTTGGGGGGATTTGGTGATATGACTTTCGGGAAATAAGTTCCATCTTTTCAAGTGCTTTAAGCTGTTGGCTTAACATTTTGTGGGTAATGTTCGGCAAATCTTTTTTCAGTTCACCGTAGCGCAGCGTTCCTTCTTCCGAAAGAACATAAATGATAAGCCATTTCCATTTCCCTTCGAAAATGGAAAGAGTATAGGTTACAGGCGGGCACTCGAATTTGTTCTCGCAGGTCTCAGGTTGTGCCATATCACTCTCCTTAAAGATAGTATCTACCATAAAAGTGCATACTTGCGTAAATATAGAATAACATCTAAACTAAGCTATATCAAGAGGTGTTCTTGAGCTCGTAGGTTAAAGGAAGAGATTATGAAAAAGATCCTGGTAGCGTATTTCTCACATAGCGGTAATACGCGTGAAATTGCCGGTCAAATTCACAAGATGGTCGGTGGCGATATTTTCGAGATTCAGCCCTTTAAACCGTATCCGACTGATTACGACGCGGTCGTAGAGCAGGCTAAGAGGGAGCTTCATTCTGATTTCAGACCGGCATTAAAAGTAAAGGTTGGGAATATCGGCCAGTACGATGTGGTTTTTGTCGGTTACCCTAACTGGTGGTACGCTGTTCCGCGTCCCGTAGCTGCATTTTTGTCAGGGTACAACCTGTCGGGAAAGACGATTGTGCCGTTTTGCACTCACGAAGGTAGCGGCTTGAGCCGGACTGTCAGCGATATTTCAAGTCTTTGCCCTAAATCGACAGTACTTGATGGCCTGGCTATTCGGGGAAAAGATGTGAATAGCGCACACGAAAAATTATCTAAATGGCTGCAAAAGATAGCAATTACGTAATAATTTGAGAATATGGAGGATGGGGCATGCAAAAGCATAAACTTGGCAATGTAACAAATGTGATCGTTGTAATAGGGGCCGGATCGATCGGCCAGGCTATTGCGCGGAGGGTTAGCGTAGGGAAGCAAGTAGTGTTGGCCGATCTACGTCAGGACAATGCTGATGGTGCGGCAAAAACGTTGAGTGATGCCGGTTACAGCGTGAGCACGGCGAAAGTCGATGTGTCATCGCGTGCTTCCGTTCAAGCATTGGTTAAGACGGCTACCTCCCTTGGCGAGATTACAGGTGTCATCCATGCTGCAGGTGTTTCTCCTACCCAAGCGTCGCCAGAGACGATTCTAAAGGTAGATCTCTATGGAACAGCACTTGTGCTTGAGGAGTTTGGGAACGTTATTGTCCGCGGGGGATCTGGTCTTGTTATCTCGTCCCAGTCCGGGCATCGGCTGCCGGCGCTCTCTGCTGAGCAGAATAAAGCCCTCGCAACGACACCAGTTGAAGAACTGCTCAAACTTCCGATGCTTCAGCCTGATCAGGTGAAGGACTCGCTTCACGCGTATCAGATTTCAAAGCGTGGGAACTCGCTCAGGGTGATGGCCGAGGCAGTCCGCTGGGGAGAGCGCGGTGCGCGGGTCAATGCGATCAGCCCTGGTATCATTATCACCCCGCTGGCAAATGATGAATTGAAAGGACCGCGCGGTCCTGGCTATCGACGTATGATCGAAGTGTGTGCGGCCAGACGAGCGGGAACGCCCGATGAAGTGGGTGCTGTTGGTGCTCTTCTTATGGGGTCAGATGGTACATTTATTACCGGAAGTGATTTTCTTATGGATGGTGGCGTAACAGCGGCTTATTGGTACGGCGAACTGGCTGTAAAATGAAAGAAAGGGCAAATGATATGATTTTTCCAAAAGGTGAAAAAGTATCTAAAGATTATTTCACTGGAACGGCATGGTTGAATATGTTGGTTCCAAAGGATGAGACGGGAAGTTATGCAGTAGGCAGTGTCGTATTTGAACCTGGTTGCAGAAATCATTGGCATAAACATCCGGCTGGACAAATCCTGCTGATTACTGACGGCAAAGGTTATTACCAGGAAAAAGGCAAGCCTGCAAGGGCGCTTGCTCGTGGTGATGTGGTAGTTATTCCATCTCATGTTGAACACTGGCATGGCGCTGGGCCGGACAGCAGCTTTACTCATGTCGTTATAACAAATATTACTGCCGAAGGGGCTGTTGAGTGGCTGGAACCCGTGACTGATGAAGAATACTACAAGCTGAAATAAACGAATTAAAAGAAAAACAGGAGGATTCCCTTATGTCTAATACAAAGGCTTATTCTGCTGCCAGTGCGACCTCGCCACTGGCTTTCACTACGATTAAAAGACGAGAACCAAACGAACGCGATGTGCAGATGGAAATCTTGTTTTGCGGCATTTGCCACTCTGATATTCATTCAAGCGGCACGAAATTACTGGAAAGTGTTAAGAAACAGGTTAGTTAAAGAGGGGAGTGAAGTGGTTGCAAAATGTAACCGGTTGAAATTAGTGGCCGCGGATGGCAAATTACGGCCGACTGATGTCGCTGCCGCTGAAACACTTCTTCGGCTTGTCCAGTCCGTACCGAGCCCCAAAGCCGAGCCTATCAAACTTTGGCTTGCCAAGGCGGGTTATGAGCGTATGCAGGAAATGGCTGATCCGGCCCTTTCACTTGACCGCGCCCGAGAAACATGGAAAAAGCATGGTCGCAGTGAAAAATGGATTCAGCGGCGTATGATGGGGCAGGAAACCCGTAATAAGCTCACCGATTATTTGGAAAGAACACGGCATTAAGAAAGAGGACGAATTTGTCATTTTGACCAATGTCATCCATTAGGAATGGGCGGAGGTTTCTGTCAAAGAGCATAAACAGATCAAAGGCTTGAAGACACAGAACCTGCGTGACCATATGAGCGAGGCGGAGCTGATCTTTACTGCGCTGGCTGAACTGTCAACGCGTCAGATCGCTGAAACCGTTAAGGCCACAGGAATGCCTGAAAATGAAGAGGCCGGCAGGAAAGGCGGTGGAATTGCCAGGAGAGCCAGGCTGGAATTAGAGGCAAAGACAGGCAAAAAGGTTGTAACTGGCGGTAATTTTCTGCCACCTAAAAGTTGATAATTAGCCAGTTTACTTAAGAATAATCCACCTAAGGCGGCCTCAAATTATAAAAAACACGGTGTAACGTTTGAAAGGGCAGCTACTGTTTTTAATGACCCAAAAGCATTAACTATTTATGATGAAGAACATAGCGGTGATGAAGATCGGTGGATCACAGTAGGCTTAAACGTCGATACGTTCTTCGTTATCATAAATCATACTTACCGTGAGAAGAACGGTGGCACAGCATATATCAGGATAATTTCGGCAAGAAAAGCTACGCATAAAGAGATTAAGCAATACAAGGAGACCATATAATATGAAAAAAGAATATGATTTTTCAAAGGGAGTTCGGGGTAAATTTTATCATAAAGGGGCCCAATTGCGTTTCCCGATTTATTTAAAATTAAATCTTCAGCAGCGGTTAGAAAGATTGGCCAAGACTAGACATGAATCCATGGGGGATTTGCCCGTATGCCGTACTTAAGTCTATGTATTTTAATAGGCTGCCGAAGGCGTTTTTATTTTTCCGTCGATAAAATCCGAAATAATTATATTTGGCCCTCCCAAATTTGGCGTATCTATTAAATGTAATTTCACTTCTTATTATTTATGCCTCGGTACAATTGCTTCATTATTCATCCAACCTTAAAATGTTCGTAATAGCTCAGCTTGAGGACGAAAATCCTTCTCTGTGTCATTCCCGCATGCTTTTAGCTGGAATCCAGGGTCTGAGAACTGATTAAAAAACCGCCGAAAAAGCTTGCAGGCGGTTATTTTTGGGTGTATAATCTGATATTATAATAAGATATCAGTAATAAAGGACTTGCTAAATGGCCATCGTTGAAATGCTGCAGAAACGCCGCCAAGCCGCCAAAGGGATGCCGCGAAGCCAGGAAGTGGTGCGCGGATCCATGGTGGTGATGAGTCGCCACTGCGGCAAAAGTGGTTGCCGTTGTCAAAAAGGGTTTAAGCACCGGTCTTTGTATATATCGCAGCGATATAAAGGAAGCACGCGCATGATTTATGTTCCCAGGCGCAGTGAGGCCAAAGCGCGCAAGTGGATCAATAATTATCGTCAACTCAAAGCTGTTTTAGATAAAATTTCCGATGTCAATATTGAGATATTGACCAAGGATGGTAAATGAGCCAGGAACAACTTATCCAAATCATTGCTGAGATAGCACGGCTGCGGGAAGAAAATGAGAAGCTCAAAGATGAGGTTGCTTATTTAAAATTCGAACTTGAACAGGCAAGGGCCAAGCGTTACAAATCAGACAAGAAGCCGCCATCAGAGCTTGGTGAGGGTCAAGCAGAGGCCCCAAAGAAAAAGAAAGGCGGGAAGTTTGGGCATATAGGCTGGTTTAGAAAAAAGCCTGATAAGATTGACCGGGTTGAAGATGTGCGTCTGGATTGCTGCCCGCATTGCGGCTGCAAAGATATTCAAGAATGCAAAAATGTTGATGAACATATTCAGGAAGATATTGTTTTACCGAGGATAGAGGCCGTGTCATACCGGCACCACGAATACTACTGCCCTGCGTGTCAAAAGAAATCAGTGGCGGGCCGTGGGCCTGGGGAGATGCCCAGCAGTTATATTGGGCCCAAGGCCAAAGCGTTGGCCGTGTTTTTAAAATACAGCGTCAAGGTCTCGGAGCGCGACATCCAGGCGTTGTTTGAAAAGGTTTTTCATCTAAAGATAGTCAACTCGTCGATCAGCGGGTTTAGGTTCCAACTCAAACGCGCTGGAGGCCCTTTATATCGAGCATTGATAGAATCTTTAAAAAAGGGCCTGTTTATTCACGCGGATGAAACGGGTTGGAAAGTAGACGGCCTGAAGAGATGGTTGTGGAAGTTCTCTAACAAGAAAGTGAGTGTCAGTCATATTGATGCTTCGCGCGGGCAAAAGGTATTAGAAATGATACTGGGTGAGAAATATTGGGGCGTCTTGATATCAGATTTTTTGTCGGCTTACAATAAAATTGTGACGAAGGCCAAGCAGCGTTGTTTGGCGCATATTTTACGGGACCTGAAGAAAGTCAAGGAGTACTGGCACGACGACGTCGAGGTCATGACGTATATCGCACGCCTTGTGCAAATATTAGACGAGGCCATGTCTCTGCATAAAGAGTATAGAGATAAGGACTGGGATGACGTCTATAAAATGAAAAGAGAATCGCTGAAAGTCTCGTTAGGCGATTTTGCCTTCCCCAATCCCAACAAAAGAATTTTGAACCGTTTTGCCAAACGGCTTGAACGGCATAAAAATGAATTGCTTGTGTTTTTGTATGAAAGAGGCGTTGATTACACCAACAATCATGCAGAGCAACAGATAAGGCCCGATGTGATATTACGCAAGATCACTAATGGCAACCGTTCTGAAAAAGGGGCAGAATATCACAGCGTTATCAGCAGTATCTTACAAACAGCCAAGCTAAACAAGATTGACCCCATTGGTACATTTGAAAGTCTTCTGCTTGGCAAAAAACAATATTCGTTGTTGACGGCGTTGTCCCCGCCGTGACTGCGGAAGCAAAAAATAACCGCCTGCAAGCTTTTTCGGCGGCTTTTTAATCAGTTCTCAGACCCTGGATTCCAGCTAAAAGCATGCGGGAATGACACAGAGAAGGATTTTCGTCCTCAAGCTGAGCTATTACAAATGTTCACATGAAAGAAACCGCTGAATTAAAGCCAGGAGTGAAGGATGTTCTGAAATCTCTTCCGGTGCCGGAATTACAGACAAAGTTGGGAACATCTGCGGACGGCCTCAGTAAAGCAGAGGCAGAGAAACGGCTGACCCAATACGGTCCTAATAAGATAGTGGAAGCAGGCCAGTCCGGTTAAGTATTGACATTTGTTTCTTTGCTGGTATTATTGACATATGTCAATAATGAAATTTAAAGGGTAAGCTATGGCCAGGCCGTGTAAGAAAAGGACCGTGTGTCTTGATTTGAAGTCGGCGTACTTTAAACCACGGGGCATTCCCAGGTCGGATCTTTCTGAGATTGTGCTTGAGGTGGATGAAATGGAGGCGGTGCGTCTTGCTGATCTTGAAGGCCAATATCAAGAAGACGCGGCCGGACAAAT
>Ga0364866_10252_pt1 | contig 39196 bp, 27 predicted proteins | sample ExccelAu500001D3_3_FD_206913 | JGI IMG/M metagenome (GOLD analysis project Ga0364866, IMG submission 206913) | Enriched cells from Trout Bog Lake Hypolimnion, Wisconsin, USA - BchlTB.Aug13.5000.01.D3 | ecosystem: Environmental > Aquatic > Freshwater > Lake > Hypolimnion/Profundal zone | place...
TGCACTTAAAATTGGAAGTGGAAGCGGCTCCTTTTCGCTGCCATTCACGATTAATTCCGGAAGTTACAAATTCAGGGCATATACCAACTGGATGAAAAATACAGCCCCTGAGTATTTTTTTGAGAAGCCGCTGAATATAATCAATACCTTAAAAACGGCCCCTGCGAGCCTGCATCAAAAGGATGGTTTATACGACATTCAGTTCTTTCCTGAGGGTGGAAACCTGGTGACAAATATTGAAACCAAAATTGGGTTTAGGGTTGTTAACCAGGAGGGAAGAGGAATGAACTTCGAGGGAATGGTAGTTGATGAAAACAACAGGAACATAGTCACATTTCACCCGTTGAAATTTGGGATCGGGAACTTCATGTTCAAACCTGAGGAGGGCCACTCCTACAAGGCTATAATTAAGCTTGATAATAAGGATATTACCAAGGAGCTACCATTAATCCATGATCAAGGATATGTCATGAACCTTAATGAGGACAGGAATGACAGTATTGAGGTAACCATCCGGGAGAGGGTAAAATCGCCCGTTGAAGCCGATAGACTGATGTATTTTTTTGTTCATACCCGTCAGCAAACAAAAATTGCCGAAAGAATTGACCTGATTAATGGAAAGCGGGACTTTAAATTCAGCAAGAGCTTACTGGGAGAGGGTATCTCCCATTTTACACTTTTTAATTCCAACCAGCAACCGGTTTGTGAACGCTTATTTTTCAAAATTCCCAGGAAGAAATTAGAAATAGAAATTAAGTCCGGAGCACAACAATATTCACCCCGTGGGAAAGTCAATATGGACATTTTTTCCCAAAATTCGGATGGAACTCCTGAACCAGCCGATTTGTCCGTGGCTGTTTATAAGCACGACTCTCTTCAGACAGTTGACCCAACAAACATTTTCAATTATTTGTGGCTGAGTTCTGATCTCAAAGGAAATATAGAGTCACCGGAATATTATTTTAATAATCAGGATGACTGGGGGAAACAGGCTATTGATAACCTGATGCTCGTAAACGGTTGGAGCCGATTCAGATGGGAAAATGTTTTAAAGAATAAAGCAGACTCAGTCCAATACCTTCCCGAATATGAAGGGCACATCATAGACCTAAAAATATCAGACATCAGAACTGGTAAACCGGCCAGTAATATTCTTACTTATCTCTTTATTCCCGGATTACATTTTCAATTTTACAATTCAACCAGTAGTTCCAAAGGACAATTGCGCTTTTATACCCGCAAATTCTATGCTCCAGGTGAAATAATGGTCCAAACAAGTTGCCAAACTGATTCCTCCTTCCGGTTCGAAGTGAGCACCCCTTTTTGCAGTAAATATTCATCCAACCTTGTTCCAGATTTCGTTCTTTCTGAAAAATCTGGACATGAGATTGCGGAACATAGTATTGATTTTCAGGTACAAAACATCTTTTCCGCCACGGCAATTGGTCACATTAAAGAATCTCCTACTGACACTCTTGCATTTTTCGGAAAACCAGACCTAACGTATTTTCTCGATGCCTACACAAGGTTTGTTACAATGGAAGAGGTTATCAGAGAGTATATAGAAGGGGTTTCCTTACATCGGAAGAAAAATAATTTTTCTGTTCAGTTGGTGAATATACATCAGCATCTCTCTTTTGAAAAGGAACCACTAGTATTATTCGATGGCTTTCCTATTTGCGATTTCAACAAAGTAATGGGATATGATCCCCTGCTGATAAAAAAAATAGAAATAATAAATCAAAAGTATTACTTGGGAGAGAATCAGTATGATGGTATTTTAAGTTTGACAACCTATAAGGGCAATTTTACCGATTTAAAATCTGAAGCAAATTCTATGATATTTGATTATGAAGGGCTCCAGAAGCAAAAAGAATTTTATTCGCCTGTTTATGAGACCGAAACGCAAAAGGCAAACCGGTTACCCGATTTCCGTAATCTTCTTTTCTGGTCCCCGGATACAAAAACAGACTCTTTGGGAAAAGGACGGATAGGTTTCTATGCTTCAGACCGGGTTGGGGAATATGTTATAGTGATCCAGGGAATTGCACCAGACGGTAGTTCCGGTAGCCGGATTGATTCTTTCAGCGTAAAAGGCCCAAAACAGTCGTTAAAGCGGTAAATTAAATTAGAAAGAAGGACTCTTTTCGTTCAATCTGGAGAGATTCTTCCCAAAGGATCTGCCTTTTCTAGTCGTCTTACATGCCTTTCTCCAAATGAAAATCTGGCATTTAAAAAGGCCTGCACCAGTTCAAACGCAGTTTCAACACCGGTAATTCTTCCCCCGAGACAAATAATATTCATATTATCATCTTCTACACCCTGGTGGGCGGCAAAATGATCGGTGATCAATGCGGCCCTGGCTCCGGTAACCTTATTTGCTGCAATCGATGCCCCTACGCCACTGCCACAAACTGCAATGCCCCGTTCGACATCCCCATTCGCAACCGATTTCGCAAGTGGTATCACAAAATCGGGATAATCATCCTCTGAATCATAGGTATTATTGCCAAAATCAACAATCGTATAATCCAATTTGGAGAATCGTTGCTTTAACTGCTGTTTCAATTCAAATCCTCCATGGTCGGAAGCAATACCTATTTTCATGATCGTAATATTATTTCCTGTGATTGTTACAATTCGCAATAATTGCCATCGTCGGCAAGATTTTTACAAGGATACCTCCATCCGGTTTCCCCATCGTTAATAAGATCATCCGCGTTTTCCGGCCCCCAGGTTCCTGCAGGATAACCATAAATCTTCTGATCAGGATCGTTTTTCCAAACTTCGAGTATCGGAGAAACAAATTTCCAGGCGGCTTCTACTGCATCGGCACGCGCATAAAGGGTGGAATCACCAACCATTACGTCGTAGAGCAGTCTTTCATAAGCGGATGGAAGATGAGTATCTGAAAGCTCCGAATAATGGAAATCCATATTCACTGTTTTCACATTAAATCCTGCTCCTGGTTGTTTTAAACCAAATTTAAGTAAAACACCTTCATCTGGTTGTATTCTGATAATTAACTGATTGCAACTTTTGCACGCTTCGTCAACCTGAAAAAGTTTCTGAGGGGTTGGTTTAAAGTGAACGACCACTTCAGTGACCCTGGTGGGAAGTCTTTTCCCCGTACGGATATAAAATGGAACACCCCCCCACCGCCAATTGTCAATAAAAAATTTCATGGCAATAAAGGTTTCAGTCCGGGATTCCGGATTAACCCCTTTCTCTTCACGGTAACCCGGTACTAATTCTCCGCGAATATGAGATGACACATATTGCCCGCGAATAACCTGACTGACAACATCTTCATGCTTTATCGGTTTAAGAGACTGGAGAACTTTCATGGTTTCATTCCGGATAGCATCTGCATCCATGGAAGACGGTGGCTCCATGGCCGTGAGACCAACAACCTGTAACAGGTGGTTCTGAAGCATATCGCGGATTGCACCTGATCCATCGTAATATCCTCCACGTCCTTCAACTCCAATGCTTTCTGCTGATGTGATTTCAACATGATCAACATAATTCCGGTTCCAAAGCGGTTCAAATATGCCGTTTGAAAAACGCATAACCAAAAGATTTTGAACCGTCTCTTTTCCCAGATAGTGGTCAATACGGTAAATCTGGTTTTCAAGAAATGCATCATGTAATTGACTGTTGAGCGTTAAACTTGATTCCAAATCGTAACCAAATGGCTTTTCGATGATCAGCCTTTTAAAACCGTCTGATTCATTACTAAAGCCAACTTTGGCTAGATTCCCGGCAATTACACTAAAAAGACTGGGAGGAGTCGACAAATAAAACAGATAATTAGAGTCGGCACCTTCGTTCGGGTTAGTCTCATCCAAAGCACTCTTCAGACGGGAATATTCTTCTTCCAGGGTCATATCCATCTGAATATAAGACAAATGCGACTTAAACTCCTCTATTTGCAAGTCATTGAGATGGATATTTTCAGAGAACTTCCTGATCCCTTCGGTCATCTTTTCACGAAACTCCCCGTCAGGGATAGTGGTGCGGCTAATACCCAGGACATGAAATTTATCCGGTAGCAGCTTCTGATTGTATAAGGCGTAAAGCGCCGGTATTAATTTACGGTAGGTCAGGTCGCCTGAGGCTCCAAATATGACCATTATTTGATTTTTTGGCTTTTCCATTATTTACTTTTCTATTACAGCGTGTCCTCCAAACTGGTTGCGTAATGATGCCAGAACCTTCATAGCAAATGATTCGTCCTGCCTCGACTGAAAGCGGGTATATAAGGCTGCTGTAATGACATGCGCCGGTACGTTCAGATCCATAGCAGCCTGGATAGTCCAACGACCTTCGCCGCTATCCTCCACATAGTCCTTCAGCTTTTCAAGTTTTGGATCCATTTTCAAAGCCAATACCAACAGTTCCAACAACCATGAACGCACGACGCTTCCCTGCTGCCATCCGCTGGTAATAGCCAACAAGTCTAAATTATAAGGTGATTTTTCCATGATCTCAAGACCTTCGGCGAAAGATTGCATCATCCCATATTCTATGCCATTATGGACCATCTTAACAAAATGGCCGGAACCACTTTCCCCGCAATAGGTATAACTGTTTTCGGGGGCCAGTGAGTTGTAAATTGGCAACACATACTCTGATGCCTCCTTGTTACCTCCGGACATCAGACTATACCCGTTTTCGAGTCCCCAGATCCCACCACTGGTACCACAATCGAGAAAATGGATCTGGTGTTCTGCCAGTTGGACCGCTCTCTCCTGGGTCTGCTTGTAATTTGAATTTCCACCATCGATGATGATGTCTTCACTATTCAGCAACCCGGTAAGTAAACTGATTGTGTCGTCAACCGGTTTACCGGAAGGGACCATGAGCCAGACGATTCTTCTGTTATTAAGTTTTCGGATCAGAACCTCAATGGATTCGGCTGGAATTGCCCCTTTTTCGACAAGATGATCAATCGCCTCTGCACTTCGGTCATAAACCACCACTTCATGTCCGGAAAGCAACAGGCGCTGAACCATGTTTCCGCCCATCTTTCCTAAACCAATAAATCCAAGTTTCATAATTATATTCTTAAATCTGTTATTTTTCCTACATTCCTATTTTAAATCGGCGTCTCAGGACGAATATACTACTTTTCATATCCTTTTACCAGTACAAAGATGCGTTGATCCAGCCGGTTTTTGGTGACATTTAACGGAAGAAAGATAGTACTATTTGGAAACGTTTTTTAAGCTCAGAATGTTTATTCCACTAATTCCAAATTGTACCACAACCTTTCCTAAATCTGTTACCATAGCCTTCTTAAACCGATGCAACTTTGCATTGTCGAAACATCACAAATAATTTAAAGTTTATTAAAATGAAAAGGAACACATTTAATTTCAACGCAATTGCAATGGTTCTGACAATTGCAGCTACAGTAACTTTTAGCAACGTTTCAGCCCAGATGGGGCATTCCAAAGCGTTACAGTCAAAGATTGACTCAATGACCATCGTTTTAAAAAAGTATGCAGAAGGTGAAGCGACTTTGAAAAAAAACCTGGTTAAGTTTGATACTCTTGACTTCACCGTATTCACCAATCAGGAATGGGTCCGGTTACATGAAAGTCATTCAAAAGATATCAAGGTAAACTGGCCTGATGGACATTTCACAACAGGTATCGAGAAACACATTGCAGATCTGAGCGCCATGTTTGTATATGCACCTGATACCAGGATCAAACAACATCCGATCCGATTCGGGAACAACACCGGCGAATGGACTTGTGTTATGGGAGTTATGGAAGGGACTTTCACTAAGCCTATGCCCATTGGCAACGGCCAATTTATACAACCTACCGGGAAATCGTTCAAATTGCCAATGTGTACCATCGGGCATTGGAAGAACGGTATTATGTTTGAAGAATCCTTGTTTTGGGATAACCAGACCTATATGACCCAATTGGGATTAGGTAAATAAATCGATTCACCTAAAATAGCATCAGGGTTCAGTCAAAAGCTGAACCCTTTATTTTTTAAATAGGACCATCGTGGGTATTAAATTATGGCAACATAGGTTACCTGGATCGTCTGAACTCCAATACCAGGCAGGATAACAGCTTTCCCGAAATATCACCTGGACTGGTTAATATGTTCATTTTTTAGTTACCTGTGAGCCCTTAATCTTAGTGAGATTTGTTGTCCCTCCACAGGTAATTCTCCTTTTTTTATCCTGTTTTTTCGGTAAAGTGCGTTTAACCGGATTCCATACCACTGAGCTACAGACCAGAATGTTTCACCTTTTTTAAACGTGTATAAATCATTTCCTTTTGGTGCCCTTCCCCGTTTTCGTTGAAGATATACAATTGAGCCTGCTTCAAGTCTCACTCCGGATTCAACATCGTTGTACCTGTAAATGGAAGAAACTTTCATCGAAAACTCATCCGCAATCTGTTCATAAGTATCCCCCTGTTTGGAAAAGAATGCGTTTGCACCATTCCTTTTCTCAACTTTCCGGATCAGGTAAGGATTTACCGATAAGCCTGACCTTCCACGATTCCCCCAGTGATTAGATATCACTTTTGTTCCCCCTTCCGGTCTCTGCAGCCCGATATAACCATTTGGATTATCGAAGTAGTCGTCCAATTTATAAAGTTGAAAATCTTCAATAATTTTCAGCAATCTTTCAGGGTACTGGGGATTAGTCGCATAACCAGCCTTCTTCAGACCATAAGCCCATTTCTTATAATCCTTTATATTATAATCGAATAGAAACTGATAGCGCATACTTCCAGTTAAAAACTCAGAGTGATCACGGTAAGATTCTATCGCATTCTGATATTTTCTGAAACATTCATCATGGGTATCATCATCCTTACGGATAGTGGGTCCGGTCCAGCTATTTTTACATTTTATTCCAAAGTGATTATTTCCTTCAGTTGCCAGGGGAGAGTTACCATCACTAGATTCCAGGCAAGCCTGCGCCATGGTTATACTGGCTGGAATATGGTATTGAATCATCTCTTGTATAGCCACTCTTGCAAACATTTCGATATATTCCTGTCGCGTAGTCTTTTGCCCTGATCCTCCCTGAGTGAAGCCGGTCAGAAAGATAAAAATGCCAATCCAAAAAAATAATTTAAAACGATTACAAACCATAATGGGAGATCAAATAGATTAATTAATTTGGCATCAAAATTAAAAAAATCAGTATGAATGCAGCCAGATTTTTTTCAATCAAATAACTGCGTTGTGAAAATCAATACTGAAATTGGTTATAATTACCATTCCCTTAGAAGTTGCAGTAGTCAATATAGATGTTAAATATTCAAACTACCTACAAATGAGAGATATAATCTTCCAAATTAATTACCGCGAATACGAATCGGATGCAAATTTGACGGAGGTTGACCAACAATTACTCTTTAAAGCGAGAGAGGCAGTCCAACGGGGTTATGCTCCATACTCCGGGTTTCGTGTAGGAGCCGCGGTTCTGCTTCAAAACGCGATAATCATCACAGGGAATAATCAGGAAAATGCGGCTTATCCGTCGGGACTTTGTGCTGAGCGTACAGCCTTATTCTACGCCGCATCTCAATATCCCAATGTCCCGATCAAAGCAATTGCAGTTAGTACTTTTAATCAAACTCCAACAGGCAACGCCAGGCCATGTGGTGCGTGTCTACAGGTAATGGCTGAATATGAAGACCTTGCAGGGCGGCCGTTACATATCGTACTCGACGGTTCAGCCCGGATTATCGTTCTGGATGGTATCGATAACCTGCTCCCGTTTCGTTTCAGAAGAGATGATTTAAAATAAAATTATCTCATGTTCTATCAGATAGTTCAAGAGGGTTTCTCACTTACTCTACCTTGATTTCCATCTGCCCGCTAATCCATTGTTTGGTATCACTAAATCCGGCAATTTCCAAAATAAACGTCGAATGAATATTTCCTGTGCGGAAAGGGATTGTCGCCTCTCCCTTGGCATCAGTAGAAAGTACTGGAAACCACTGCAATGTAGTTTTTAAGTTATATTTACTCTCCCCGATTGGTTCCGGCGTAAAAAGTTTTGAAGAATTATCCTTTACCAGGTCGGCTATTTCCGGGGATTTAAGATCCAGGCTGTTACTGTTTTTGGTTTTGATCTCGATTACACCAACCGAATTTAATCCCGTATAAATACCCATCTCGGCGGGATCAAGAAGTATTCGAATATCTTCAATATCCATTGGGTTGAGCATTGAAAGCTGCGATGCATCACTCCCCATCTGTTGACCATCGATAACGATTAAGGCTCCATCCTGTTGAAGGAATGAGTTCATACCCCGGAATACAATTTTATTGCCACTCATTTCGAAGGATCGGATGGATTTCAGGATATCAAGCAAATTGGCAGATCCGGTTAAGTATCGTTTCCAATAAGCTTCAGGGACTTTCTTCTCGCCGCTTCTAACTTTAACAGATGGCCTGGCTTTAAAAAAGTCAAGGTTTTCCCTAAAATAATTGGATTGAAAAATTTGATCCAAAATTTGCCAGTTGTTAACGGTCACGATATTCAGATAATTTACAATCTCGTCCTTAAAGCTCTTGTTTAACTTTACGTGAAACTTCCATTTCCCGGTACTATCAGTTGCTGAAGAAGTAAGGGTTTTTTTATCAACCGAAATGGGCAAATTAATTGCAAACACACCATTTTGATCACTTCCAGCGTTAAACTGCTGAAGTGAAGAACTTGTCAGGCTAACCAAAGCATAAGGGACAGGCATATTTTTATCATCTACGACCGTTCCCGAGATCCTGATGGCACCTGATTTCCTGGATGTTCCCTTTAAGGGATCCATTGCCAATACCTGGGACCAATCAAACCCATTCAGGCTGTTGCCAGCCAAAAGGTAATCTAAAGTTGGGCTGCTAATTTTTTCAATGGGTTCTCCTGAATGAATTGCCTTATTCAATCCAAATTGAATGGATTCGATTGCTTTGGATGAGGATGGGAAGGTAGATTTATCTGCGAGACTAACTGCCAATTCTGCTCTTACGGGTGCTCCTTTCGCATCGGTAATTTTCACCCTGATCTCTCCATCTTCTGCGATTTTGTAAATCGGTTTATCTGATTTAGATGAGATATTTAGAAATTCATTATTCCCTGTATAAACCAATCGATTAGCAACCATTAACCCGGTTTGACTAAAGACAGCAAAGGAAGTAACAGCCGAACGAAGATTCACAAGCGGGACATTAATTATCCCTGAATCTTCAATTTCAAATTCACTGGCCCACACCATCTCCCCGTTATTGACAGCAACTATGTTAAACTTTCCGGAGTCAGATTTTGGTGTTCTGCCAAGCATAAGAGATAACAGTTGTCCGTCGTTCTTTTTCAGGCTAATGCTCATTCCTCCAGGCACAAGAGCAGGCAATGGGATCTCCTGATTCTTTCCGGGGTCACTAATAACCCTCATGATCAATTTCCCATTATTCCCGTTCTGCACATTAAAAACTCCGATACCTGGCTGAATTGTGGCTGTCGAGGTAATCACTTTCCCTTGTTCATCAAGAATATCGGATTTTAAATCAATCGGGTTACCTAACAGATCTTTGGCTTCAAATACAATTGATTGCAGAATCCCAGGGACACGGGTTCCACCTTCGGGAAAGAAAGTGACATTAATTTTCTCGGCAGAAAGGGGGATTTTACTGATCAAATTTAATCTATCCTTTCCGGAATAAATTGTTATAGAGGCGAGTAATGGATATCCATTTTGTTTTGGCGGGGTAAAAAAGACGATTTCTCCGGTCCCATTTGACCCGGTTTTCCCCTTCCCGGATAGAAGTTCCCGTTCATGGCAAAAAATCTGATAATCATATTTTTTGCCTGATGCAGGTTTGCCGGAAAAATTCATAATTCGGAGCGTTGCAGCCTCTTTACTATCAGATGGATAAAAAGGTTTTGAGAACTCAAGATGTGGCACCATATCAAGATTCTCCGGCCTTCCAATAAAAATTTCCTTTTTGAATATTTTACTAATATCTCCATTCTCCATTTCAGGGCTATAGGCAATTAGGTAATAAACATCGCTGGGCAGATCGGCAGGGATAGTGAAATTAAAATTCGTAACCCCGCTTTTAAGTAAGAATTTTCCATCTAAAATATTGGCCCCTTTTGAATCGGAAAGTTGAACTGACAACTCAAGACTATTCAAGGATAATGAATGGGTAATGGCATCAACAGCATAACCTTTCATCCACATGGTTTCGCCCTGTCGATAGAGCGTTTTATCGGTCTGGATCACAATTACCTGAGAAGGACTTTGCGTACGATAAAGTAACAACTGAGTCTTTAATCGCGCAATGAAATCAGTATTCTGACCTGAGACCAAAACTGCCGAAAAACTCAGAATGATCATTAAAAATAATTCCTTGCCCCTGGTTTTCATATTTGAGTAATTATTGTTGAATTAAAATTTTCAAATCAGATCATTTTACAGTGGGTTCGATTTTGCGAAGCGCCTTATTTAAATCATCATCAGGTTTGATAACATTGTAGTTTCCCCAAAATTCGGGGTCATATTCTCCCTGAATATCCGAAAAGATATCATCGGCTCTGAAAAGTCCCGTAGGTCCAAATCTCACATGGGAAGGAAAGGGAAATTGCTGCGTTACCAGGATATCTGAAACACTTCGGTATTCGGTCTTTAAATTTCCTTTCCGTTGCTTTACCTTAAAGATCACATCTGTGCGGGCAGTATAAAATTGCCATCGTCCATCTATTATCCGGTAGTTTACCGAATATTCAGCACCTTCAGGCCTTGTAAAATAACCAAACGGTTCTTTTTTAATAAAGGATTCCCCATTCAACTTCAGACTTTTTTTATCCAGTCCAAAATCAGCGCTAACCAGGGCATAGGATTCTGCATCAATTAGAATCTTCCCGTAATAACAAGGGAATTCGACATCCTCTTTCCGTGAGAACCCGATCACCCAGGTCACTCGATTATTGTACATCTCTGGTTGTTCAAAACGATAACGATATAGGTTCTCAAATTTGGGATCTAAAAAGGTTTCAAGATTATGGACAATATCCAAAGATGTGATATACCATGGACCTCCCTGAATCTTCAGACTTACATCAGTAAAGGTTTTATGAAAATTACTTTTTCTCCCTTTCAAAAACCTCACCCTATCCTCCATTTGAGAATTATAGGGTTGCTTCAGAACTTCCATAATTGCTTCCCAAACTCCGATGTACTGGTCGTCACGCTTAATAGTTTCCCGGTAAAAAGTAACCATTAATTGGGTTGACCGTTCATAATTTATCTCAATATTCTTCCTGAAATTACGCAAAACCTCAGCTACATCAACTGGTTTTACCTCAATTTCACGCAGGTGAATGGTTATCGGTTCTAACCTGACTATGGCATTTACCTTCAACTCATCCGGTGAAAATTCCAGCGGTTTAAACCCCAGACAATGGACTGAGATTTTTTTGTTTCGAAGCCTCCAGGGCAATACAAGATCGTATCGTCCGTCAATATTTGTCATCGTTCCAATACTTTCCCCTTCAATCCCCATCGAAGTATATGGTACTGGAGAATCTCCCTTTCCTTCTACCACTATTCCTGATAACCGGATAGGAGCAGCTTCTTTTCTTGTGACAATTAATTGATTATCTAATTTTTCAACAGTATACTCTTTTGAGGGAAGTATCTTAAGGAGAAACTCGTCTACAGTGACGTTCAGCAAATTTAGTGTAATCTTTCTTTTAGGGAGGATATCAGGATTATATGAAAAGAAAAGATCGTTTTCGTTGACTACTTTTTCGAGGATTTGTTCAACTGTGGCAGAATCGATTTTACAACTAATTCTCCCTTCAAGCGACTGCATACGTTCCTGAGCAGACGTTTTAACCCACAACAGAAGCGATAACAGAATTACAACAGACTTCCCGGGAAACCGCATTGATTTGCAATTAAGTCAACTTGTTACGAAATTAACAATTACTGCATAGAAATACTTTTTATTTGGCCCTTTTGGTCAATATAATTTCATCTCCATTCTTTTTCACCTGTAAATGATGGGTGCGTGCAATTACTTTAACAATGTAATCGAGGTTCAAGTTTGCAAAATTTGCAGTATAAGGTATTTCTCCAATTTCAGGATTTCCAAGTTTGAATTTGATGTGGTAAGTATTTTCAAGTACAGCGCATACTTCATTAAGTGGGGTCCTCTGGAAATTGACGATTTTGGTGATCCAGGAAGCATAATTGGGTTTAAGCTCTTCCTTATGTCCAATCTCTCCTTTGGAGACCCTGAGCCATCCCCGCTCACCGGCAGGTAAAACGACAAATCTCAGATCAGTACTTCCCTGGTTGTATGGCGAAAGTTTTACCTTTCCCGTTTCCACATTCACCTCTACCTTGTCAGTATTCGGATAAGCAGAAACATTAAATGAAGTACCCAGAACCTCAACAGATGCATTAGGTGTTTCAATTCTGAAGGGGTGAATGGAGTCTTTGGTAACTTTAAAGAATGCCTCTCCGGATAGTTTTACTTTACGAATTTTTCCTTCGAAGTGCTCTGGGTATTCAATTTTGGTATTTGCATTTAATGTTACTGAAGAGCCATCAGGTAAAGATATTCGCATCACGTTCACAGGATGTGAGTCAGTCTGGGCAATGGCAATCTGCACAGGTATATCTTCAACGACTTTTGGCTTTCTAACCAGCTGAAAAGTAGCAAATCCAATACCAATAACCACCACGAGCATGGCGGCATATTTAAAGAACTCTCTTCTAAATACCCTAATTTTCAAAATCCTGTTCGATTTCTCAATCTTCATCTGGAAATTAGTCCATCCCTTTTCAGGATCTGCAGCGGAATAGCTATAATCGGTGCCTGCCATTTCCCAAATCTTTGTTAAATTGGCTTTCTCCTTTTCGTCCAAACCGATAGAATCCGGAATATCGGGTTCTCCATTCAGATAAGCAACCCACTGACTCTCATTATCCGGTAATATTTTATCCTTCGAGTTCATGCGTTAATAATTTATTTTTTTAATGGTCACGTTGAATTGCCATAGGTAAATATTTGTTGCTATGGGTGATTTCCGAATAATGGCCATTTGATCTTTTCATTTATTTTAAGACAATCCTTAATTTAATTACCCTTAACACCCAGCATAAAAAATAGTACCAGATGCTTAAATACTTTTAGTACTTCCCGTAATTGTTTAAGCGCAAGAGTCATTTGTGTCTCAACAGTTTTAACTGACAGGTTAAGGCGGAGTGCTATTTCACGGTATTTTAAGCCTTCCTCACGTGCCATTCTAAAAATCTCCTGTCGTTTTGGAGGCAGTGCCCCAATTGCAGACTCAATACGCTTCATCAAATCCAATTCCGGAAAGAACTCACCGTAATCACCCCGTTCTGCTTCATTTTGAATTACCATATCCTGATATCTGGTTTTGATCCGTTCATGCTCCAGAATATTAACACATTGATTTTTAATTGATTTAAAAAGATAATGGAATAATGAAGAATTGATGGATATGTCTCTCCTGTTCTGCCAAAGACGGAGGAATACATCCTGAACAACACTTTCCGAATCGGACAAATTACCCAGAAAACGAAAAGCATAAGCAGTCATTGACCGATAGTAGGCACGAAATACTTTTTCGTATGCCACCTTATCGTCCATTTTAATTGCCTCAAAAATCTGCCTGTCGTCTCCGGTGAGCATAAAATTTTCATTAAAACTACAAGATAACGTATTGACAGTTGAAATCCAAAATACCCTTAAAGATTTAAAAAAAATATTTCGGTAAAAAGAATATTGGATTATCTTTGTGCCGCGCTTCTTAAGCAGTTCCATAAGCCCGGGTGGCGGAATTGGTAGACGCGCTGGACTCAAAATCCAGTGATAGCAATGTCGTGTGGGTTCGATTCCCACCCCGGGTACGATTATTGATTGAAACCTGCTGATTATCAGCGGGTTTCTTCATTTAACGGGGAAGAATAGGGAAAGAATTGTGTATTTCAATGAAAATTTCAAAAACGCGTGAAATTGCTTAATTCAGATTAATCCGGAACAAAAACACTCCTGTATTTTAATTGATTCAATTAATTTGATCTACCTCCATTATTAAATTCCAAATATACTTTTGTTTTCTGCCTATCTTAACATTTTGCCTATTTGATCTGATCATTGATTTCGGACCTGAAATCACCAGGTTTTTCAAGGAAAATACCTTTGAATTAATGACAACTATCCACTGATTTTCTCACTCTAAGAACAACAAAATGAAAGACGAATTAACGGATGAAATGCACGCCACTTTCTGGGTGGATGAGGAGACCGACAAAATGCACCGGGTGTGGGCTGTGTGTCGCAATGTGGAGGACGGCTCTTTCACTCTGGAGGATGGCCTCCGCTTTTCAAGTTTAACGCTTGCCGATTTTGACAAATATCACGAAAGGTGGCCGGGTTAATCCTCTATAATTGTGCCGATGTGCCGGAGTTTGCTCTGCCGTTCTGCGAGTTCACTATCGGATTTCCCATACTGATATTAAAACACTAAATTTTTTATAGTCCTAAATCAGTAATCGAGCAATATCATTCGGATTCAATACCAATGGTTTATTTCATATCACCGGGTTAAGTTTTGCTACAAAAGATTAACCTTCTGAGCCTTTAGCTCGGCAAGAACAGCGTAGAAGCGAGTTGCGATTTTTTACTTTGGGATTTTGCTTGTATTTTATTTTAAATTACTGGTAAGGAAAATATAATACCACCCATTCTAGGTTTGATTGCAATTGTGCACCAACTGCATATTTTTGATCAATCTGAGCTCCAATCCAAGGGCTAATCTGAAGCATGACATATCTCTCTGCCAGAAAATTACCTAAGTCGTTTGAATAAGACGAAGGTATAACGACTAATGAACTTGCTAATTTGGTATTTGTGAAAGTATAGACCACAAGTCTTTCATAAGTACTCCCTTTATATTGCAACTGATTGTCCGATTCGTTTAATAGAGTTCTAGCTTCAAGTGCTTTTACTTCGTTTTTGCCGATCCCAAATGTTGTCAATGGTTCTTTAAAAATATTGTATAATGGAATAACAGTAACCTTACAAGAGTCAGTGAAATTATTTCCTGAAACCTTAATGTAAGTTATCCCAATTCTTCTGCCCGTGATTAGCCCGAAATTATCGACAATCGCTATTAGGCTGTTTCCTGAGGTGTATGTAAATGTTTCCGCGGTAGCCCCATCAACTTTTAATTGAACAGTTGTATTATGCGCCAGCGATGCCTCCGATTTATTAAGTGAATAAATTGGAGTTAAATCTTTCTTGCTGCATCCGACAAATAAGCCAGAAGCAATTAAAATTAAAACAAGTAAATTATTGATTTTCATGGTTTGATTTTAGGATTAAATTTTCGCTAATTTACTAAACATAATTTTAATTATTTAATTTTTATAAGCAAAATATCTTGGTCAACACATGTTTTTAAACATAAAAAAAACAATTGTGCTGATTCTTACAACGGTTTTAGCTGGAAGGGGTATCGCGTTCCATCACACCATTTTATGATAGTTTTAAAGCTATGTAATTTTGGATTGCTGTATACAATTATTTAAGAAGTGCAAATATGAGAGTCGCTTTTATTCGAATCTATTGGGATCATTTCTGACCTGGGTGACTCACCCACTGTGAATTTATCCAGAGTTTCTTTCAGCCGGTTTTAGTAACTCTCTAGTGTAAGTGTATCATCCCGCTCTACACCCGTCAGCACTGATTATTTTTTATTTGCAGGTTTATTCAACAGGTACACCCTTAAGGCTGATTCTAATTTTCATAATTAGCTGAATATAAACCTCTTATTGCTTGCTCGCTGGTATAGTATAGTGCACATTAGTGGAGTCCAAAAGGGAATGAACCCGGTGGCTAAAATGTTCAAACAAAAAATGAAAACCTCGAAAATCGTTAAAGGCATGAAGGTTCGGAATCAATACGGCGAAACGCTCACCGTGCTTTCGGTAAATGGCACAGCTGTCAGGGTGCGGGAAGAATCCGGCGTTTTTTTTACCACGTCACTAAGTTGTTTTTTAACGACGTTGCTCTTGCTGATCTTTAAAAAAATATAAACTCGCACCGGTTATCCGCCAGGGCACAAAACCAAAATCATGAAATATTTTAAAATTACTTGTCTTTTGCTTTGCCTTGCTTTCTCTTTCGCTGGCTGTTCTAAGGAAGAGGTCTTTCCAAAAATTCCACCTTGCGTTGGTTATTCCTACGCCGCATTTAAATTTATTTCGACATATGACGGTTCCAAAGTATACGAAGGCATTTATTTTTCCTCCGACAAAAAGGTGACCAATCATGATGGATACCCTTTGCTTTGAGTTGATACCTGATGGTATTGACCATCTGGTATGCCAGGACAGCAAGAACGAGATGCGCCATTGTATTTTGATCGCTTTTGTGAAAAACGGGGCGTATTTCAAGATCAGTTTTTAAGGTCCGAAATGATGATTCTATTTCTCTGATTGTATTATAGATGTTCCAAAAGGCAACTTCGTCAATATCTTTTATCGAGGTACGAAGGAAATAGACATCTTCTGCTTTGCACGAGACAGGGATGGTCCTTTCCCAGGTTATGCTCCTTACAATATCGTTTTCTTTGCTGACCTGTCTATCGAAAAATCGGTGAGCTCCGGGGTATTTTTCCTACAACCTCCCTATGCGCTCCCATACCTTATCTGCCTTTTTAGTGCCACCTTTCTTTTGTATCCCTTGTAATATCTGGTTTAACCCTGAAACAAAATGAGATGTAAAGTTCTCGTTCATCGAGAGTTCTTTTATTGCTTTGCGCTCGCTGTGTACATATAACAAACTGTCGTCTATGCCTTCTTTTTCAACCATTAACAACACAACGGGACTTTTTCTCCGATCTGTAATGATAACCGGTGCCCCATGTCCCTTAACAGCAACGTAATCTTTCGACTTGCTGCGTGTCACACACAAATAGTCATAGCCTTTTGATTTAAGCATTTTCAGGTTATCTTCATCTGCAATCCCGGCATCCATTACTACCATTGGCTTACGCCCGGTGGATGATGTATGGGTGCTTAACTCATTGAGCATTGCCTCCAGTTTGGTGGTCTCACCAACATTACCACGATATATTTTGCTGTATTTAACAAATCCTTCTATATTCACAACCAAAGCCAGGGTAACAGTTTGGCATCCCTACGCTTTTCCTTGCTGTTGCCAAACATGGCTATTTGGCTGTGTTGTTTGCGCCCTTCAAAATAAGGTTGGTCAGATCGTAGAGAATAATTTTGTCGTGAAGGTCAAAAAGCTCGCTGGTCTTGTGAGATAAATAGTGTTCAATCCCATCGCGGTGCTCATAAAGCAAACGACTGATACGGTATAGCTTGTATTCATTTACTGATAAGGCTTCAATACCCATCAGCTCGCAAAGGGCAGTATTGTCCTGAAGCCACTGGGAGGTGGCATGCTCAGAGGCAGGGTAAACCGCCCTGCTAATGATATGCATAAGCGATAGTTCAATATCTTCAGAGCAAACCCTGCCTTTTCGAAGTACGTGTGCAAGCTGGTTTAATCGCATATTCTTTCGGTTGACGGCTTACAAAGTTGATGTTTTTACTATAGAACCACAATTAAAGCGTAACTTAAAAACTGTTCGTGATATATTAAGGGGTATTGATTTTTTGAGAATTAGTTGAATTATCATGAGTTTTCATTCCGATGTAATCAAATCTTTAATAGAATTTTGCGATCCTTTTGCTCACAAAAGGTGGTAGGCTGCAACTTTTATTTGACTCTTATTTTCCAGAAACCTGATTTAAAAATCCTAAGGGCACCTATTTGCTATAGGTATAATGAAAGAAATCAACATCAATATAGCCCAAATCAGTTTTATTGTTGTAATTATAAATAGCAATGCGAGTTCCGTGATACGACTCCCAACACATCTGGTAAGGGTATCCAAAAGAGATAAATGACTTACCGTCTAAACTGTAGTAATATTGACATTTACCATCCATACCCCAGGTTGATTTCAGCCAAAGATCATTGCTAAATAGTTCAGGTCCTTTTATAAGTTTTCCTGTAATACCAAATTCCAGATATCTGGCTCCTCCTTCACATGTGACACCAAGGGTTGAATAATTGGGTGATCCAAAATGAGACAGTCCCGCTCTTTGTCCATCAACCAGTCCACTTAAATCAAATTTAATAACGACTTCATTGGTTCTCGTTCGGAAAGTACGCTGTGTAAGGGTGTTGCCTGCTTTTAGCAAATTATTTGATTCCAACGGTTTAAAGGCATGCAGACGTAACCAACCTGGTCTTTCATTGAGTGACCATTTTCTCGAACGAGGCTGAAAGTTCCATTCCCATTGCTGAGAAAGAGTTTCTTCATTAAAATCATCACTGGTTAGAGGTGTAACCAATTTAGTATATTTAATCGGCATTTTACCCGACCATGCCATTCTACCAATTGTATCAGACCCTACTATGCCGATGACTGGCCAGCCATCAATCCAGTTTGCCGGTAGAAGACTTAAAATACGTCCTGACCAATCGCCCGTTCCATGATGAGTAAGAAAATACCAATCACCTTTTTGAGTTTGCACTATACCCCCTTGATTAGGTTCATTATATTCGGCTTGTGCATGACTAAGTTGTTTGATATCAGTATATGGACCGAAAATATTTTTTGACCGTTCCATCATTAGGACTCTTCCGTCAGGCTTAACTTCGGAAAATAAGTGATAGTAGGTATCCCTGATCTTGTAAAGTTTATTTGCTTCACTTCCGTTTGACTGATGGATTACCTTATCCGATCCCTTTTGCAGTTGAATGCCATCAGCTGTCATTTTAAACAAATGAATTTGATAACCATTCTTAAAGTTTGTCCCAACCAAATAACCTTGACCATCATCATCCCAAAAGGGGCAACAATCATCCCAGCCCTTTTCTTTTAATAAATGGTGCAATGGTTGCCATGGTCCCTCAGCCTTTTTTGCTGTAGTCATAAAATAACCTTCATCGGCCGTACCAAAATAGATCCAGAATTTATTGTCGTGATAACGGATAGCCCCTGCCCAAATTCCAAATCCATACCGCTTCATCTTATCCCAATTCATCTCTGGTGAAATTTGCGTGATATCCTTTACTGCATGACTAAGCGGAGACCAATTTACAAGGTCTTTGGAATGAAGAATGATAAATCCTGGCGAATATTGAAAAGTAGAGGAAACTGCATAGTAATCGTCTCCCACACGAATGCAATCCGGATCACTGTAGTCACCGGGCAAAACAGGATTCATATAGTTCCCATTCCCCTGGTCGCCCCAGGTTTGCCATTCACCCCATTTGTGCTTTAAAGAATCAGATTGGGGAAAGGCACTATGAGATAAAACCAGCAATACAATTGTATTTTTCAAAAGACTATAAATCATAAATTTCCAGTTTAAAAATCGGTTGTGGATTTAGGATTCTCCATTTGGTCAATGGCAATACAATCAGAAATCCTTTCCCTTTCCGATTGTTGCTTCATAAAAATGTTTTGCTTCATTGTTTTGCCTTGAACTGTAGGTAGTTTGGGATTGATTCTTCGGATGACATCCACCAGGGAGAATATTATACTGGTGATTTTCCTCCGTTTTAAATGCGATCATGTGATTTTTCCCTGTTTTATATTTCAACTTCAAAGGTTTTTTGCCGATTTCCCAAACAGAGATTTTACTGCAAGACCAGGGATTTTGCACCTTGCATTCGATGCCTTTCAGGCTTTCAATCCAGATACCGGGAATAGAGCCATCTGCCTTTCGTTCTGAAGCAACCATGAATGCCCTTCTGGCCCTCAGTTTAAAGGCAGTCGCCCAACCGTCAGGTATTGCAGGGAATACCCTTATTTTCTCTTCATTGCTTTGCAACAACATCTCGTTCACTGTGGCACTATAAATACTTAATGGTTCCAACCCGCATTGAATAAACGGATTGGCGGGCAACCCATCGGGATAATGGGCTCTCCGGTCGTAAATGTAATCACGCTGAGCCATAATATCGGGCGTTTTTAACGAATCCATATATCGGGAAAGGTTATACCAGTGATCGATATTGTAAAATAATCTCTGTGGAAATTGCTGCAAACGGCGGATTCCGTTTTTCATAAAATTCAGCAGTCTTTTTCATAAACAGATAACCCTTTTGTTCCAGAAACGAATTGTCCATCGTAAACTGGTAATATTCCCAGAATAACCCTGCAATCTGACTCGCAGAGGTAAAGTCATTCACCATATCACCGCGGTTCCAGAAGGTCATGCTTCCAAAAAAATCGTGGGGTTTACTCCATAAAATAGCATTTTTTGCCCCTCTCAACTCTGCGAATTTTTCGGCATAAGGGATCAGCCGGAAATAGGTATTGATATAGGGGAGCAATAGTTCGCAGTCATTTTCGGCACATAATCCCAAGTATTGTTGTTGGGTATTCCAATGGTGAGGCGTTACCCAGTTTCTTATATCATGATTCCAGGGCCACAATCCGTCGTTTCCAGGAGGAAAGCCCTCAAACCCTTCATAAGCGGGTGTTTTATAAACGATATCGTGTTTGGAAAGGTATGAAGGGTCAACTTTAAAAATTGGATTTTCTCCTTGTCCGGGAGTTGATCCTCCCAGCATAAATATCAGGAAAAGAAATTTCAGCAAATTGTGATTCATTTTATTCATTGTGTGCAAATTATGGAAATTTCCTTGTTGGGTACTTTTTTAATAATATACGATCACCGGGACTTGTTTTGTACAATGAATCGTAATCAATCCATTAATAATGGAGGCCGTAACATTTTCACGTCGATCGGAATACAGAGCCACGGCTTTAACACTAGATTCATCGGTCCCTGTAGGTATAGGATAGGATAAAGTTTTGTTATATTTCGAATAAAATGCAATCCGGTGATCATCAATTGGGCAGGTGATATCGTCATTCTGAATAATGATATTGCCCTGGTATATTGCATTTACTGACTCAGGCGACAGATGGATAGAGGAATTTTGGCTGAGTTTCATGTCTATCGTAGTGCCATTTCGTTTAAATGAAAGCATATCAAGGTCGTGCATTTTGAACCAAGGGACATAATTGGTATAGTAAATATCCGTAATTAAACTGTCAGGAGAGTTTTTTGCCAACCACACATGCCGGATATTATTGTTGTAAAGCATCTCTGAAATCCGGTTAGGTCCCTGAATTCCACCCGGACAACCATAATAAATTGATTTACGATAAGCAACGGCCAAAAACGGGATGTCGGTGCCAACTCCCCCATATTGATTTCCACCTTGACTATCCGGGCCATCACAAACCATGGCGATATGCCCTACCGCAGGGTAGCGTAAAAGCTCAGAGGTGATATTAATCCCGTATTTATTCTGAAAGCGGTCAAATAGCCTGAATTTTCCATCAATCAGATTTGTTGGGGCGCTTGCCGGGTGATTTGGATCGTAATCCGATCGGATTGTCCACCAGGTTGCGGCATCAATTAAAAGTGTCCCTTGTAATCCATATCGGGTGACTGTATAATCAACCCTGGCTTCGCCTGGGCCTCCGGGTCGCATATAATGGGCCATTCCTGTAATATACGAGGAATCTTTTCCATTCCATGCATTGAATTTCATAAGTATTCCGTCGGCAGTTTTTGCAATATTATCTTCGTTGAAAACACCTGTTGTGAATTCATTACGGTACTGATCGTCGTAGTTATCGTCAAAGCTGACCGTTGTATTATATCTTTTTTTCGCCTTCTCCCTCAATTTGATATAAGCTGCGTCATCACCCAATAATGGGTTAAGCCTTTGAACGTTGGGATATCCCGTATCATGACCCCCTTTGCTCCACCCCGATACATAGCAAATCTGAGGATTATTGTTTGTGAGGACATTGATACGCCTGATCAATTGACCAACTTCATCAAATGTTGCTTCTACCGGATGACGCCCCACCTCCCCCTGGATGATCCAGAGGAATTTGTCATCATAGAAATGGGTAGGAATTCCGGGCAGGTAATCGCTGACCATCTTAGCGGCATCGAGCCAGTCGGTTATTCCATTGTGATCGTAGTCCCCGGCAAAATCAATCCGGCAAATATTATTTTGATGGATGATCAGGTCGGGCGTACCGGAACCCCCACGCTGATAATGAGGGGTAACAACTCCAATTCTGGCCCGATTATTATTGCCAATCCTGCTGACCTCGAGTATTGTCTTATTGCAAAATCCCTGAACTTCCATTGTGCAAACAGAACGGGGTTTAATCAGTGCAACAACAGGCAGGACACTGATATTGGGATATCCTCCAAAAGCCCCTGTATCCTCTCCAATTCCTCCGGGTTTGGCGGCAGACAAACTGACCAGTTTACCGGCCTGGCTATTATAGACAAAAGAGGAGGGCCCCTCTTTCTGTATAATGGTAACCAGGTTGCCGGTAATCACCTCGATCAGATGATATCCCATTGATTCATTGATATTTTCGAGTGTTATGAAAATGGTGGAATTGTCTAAAGTATAGTGGATTTCGAATGTGCCGACAAGTGCATGATCGAAAGTCAGCTGATATCTGAAATTGGCCATTCCGGGTTGTATCGCGACGGCACTTAAGATGGCGTCAACTCTTCTTTCCGAGTGATCGGCCAGTTTGCGAATCACTGCTTCTATCTTACTGTTTTTATCCGCTCCACGGAAATGATCATTTACATTAAGCAATTCGTATTGATCAGGCAATCCATCAGTTTGATCAAAGGTGATGCGGATGGTCTTATTTTCCAAAATGGTAGCCTGGTTTGATTTGAACAGTGATGGGGATGAATGATTTTCCTGTGCAAGAATCAGTGTGGAGAATAGAAACTGGATGCAGCAGATTCGAATTATGACATTCAACATTGGATTCTGTTTAAGATTTATTTATTCTGTTGTTAAAAAATTAAAGACAGCCCATTCAAATTCAGGATGCAACCGATAAATGGAAAATGTCAAAGTATCCTTCATTTGAATAAATAAAGATTAACATCCACAAATTCAATTACTTAATTCTCTGGAATGCTTCACTTGGGCAGAGTACAATCTTACACTTTATTTAAACCCTGCCTTATTTGAAATGTATCTGAACCACCTTCCCAGCTCAGCAATAATCTTAATTCCAGATTTGAGATTATTTCAATGGAGGGTTTTTGCTTCACTGAACTCCGAGATGCACATTTCAGGGAAAGCATGCCGTCTGGTCCAATTGGATAACGGTCGATTCCATGTTCTTCTGTCAGATTAACATGCCATTCAATTGTTTTTTTCAGAAAGTTTGGGTTGATACCAAAGATCGATTCAAAAAGTATGGCGACAGGAACAAGACCAGTCCAGCCCACAAAGTCCGGGCGGGCAAGTAATCCCGGCTCTGTTGCTTCCGGAGCATAATATTCATAAAAGGTATTTGTTTTTTTAAACACTTCAGCCACCTGTTCGTGATGTTTTTTTGCCAGATCAAATGCCTGTTTGTGAAGTCCGTTTCGCTGAAGACCTTTAATCACCATATAATTGGTCGGAGCCCAGACCCCACCTTCCCAATACCTGCCATCTGCCTGATATTTCTCATGATTGGCCGGCATGGAGGGAACCGGGTGTTTGCGGTAGAAAGTCACCGGATCAAATAGATGAGCAACGAAAGCTTTTAATTCATCCTTATTCAGGATATCACTCCACAGCGCCCAGTATGCACCTATACTCATCAGTGTTCCCTGGCTGCCATCAGCATATTTATCGTAGAAAAAAGAGGTCTTTGGGTTCCAGAGTTTCTCCCTGATTAATTTTTTCAGCGATTTTGTTTCATCTTCAATCTCTTCGATCTCCTGCCACCGCTCTACGTAAAATCCGAATTCCACAAGCAATTTCCCGATGAAAAGTTGTTGCAGACAAGTATCTAGCCAGGTCATATGCCCGTGCGAAAAGATAGGGTTATAGTTCTTGGGAACGCGTGGCTGATTATCCATACCTGTGCCCCAACCACTCGACCAGTAAGAACCATCCTGCCAGGTCCGGTTCAGTTTAAGCCATTGGTAGTAGGCAACCAGGACAGGAAATATTTTATTAACCCGGTCCCATTCGCCAAAGTGTTCAAAATAAACCATTTCACTCCAAGGGATAAGATTGGGTCCAGTGCTGGTCGGATCGTATCGGTTGAAGCAATCCTCACCCGTATTTCCCCATATTTCGCGACAAATGAACCCATCAGGATGTTGCTTTGAATAGAAATTATCCAGTGTTTTCTGAAAAGGATATGCACGTGATCCATAGCGCGCAAAAAGGGTGATAAAATTGGAATCCCACATAAAAATATTTCCATTGTAGGCAGTATCGATATACGAGGTAATAAATCCTGATGCCGGTAGGGGATCTTTAATATTGTGAAACGCAAGCTCCCAGGTTTTCCAATACATGTCAATGGCCGTTTCGTTTCCTTTCCAGAAAGGAACCGGCAATATCTCCTTTGCCTTCCGGAAACCCGGAGATGCGATAATGTTGGGCTTGGCATTCCGGAAATCATTATCCGTAACAAACACATTTTTAATGTACGTATTTTTATAAGGTAGTTTCCCGGTCGTTGTAGCAATTGTCTGAACCGGATCATCGGCAAGCACTTTTACTCCCGGAAACGCTGTTGCTCCTGCTATCAGGGCACTTTTAAGGAAAAAATCACGTCTTGAACTCATTGATTATAAGTTTTTGTAATTTTATGCATTATCGAAAAATGATAATTGTCAATGTCAAATATTTTTAGTTTTCTCTCTTCGGAGTGCCAATCTGCATCTCCGCTCTGATTTCTTCTCCGGTCAATGGTTCAACAAAGATCTTAAAATGATCTATAAATCCATTAAAAAACCGCTGTTCCGGAAATTCTTCATTCCGGCCAAGCATCCACGTTGCCTCACAAGAGAGATTAACCGGAATATCTGTTGTAAAAGATCCTGATTCAATTCCGTCTATATATATCTTAAGCCTTTTCCCGTCAGAGACCCCTGCGATATGATGCCAGTTATTTATCCAGTTTCCCGGAAGGTCAGCGCTGCAACTGCCTCTGCCCCAACCTCCGGCAAACCACGAGAGTGATTTGTTTCCTGCAGCCTGAAGCGCAATAAAATCTCCCTTGGTAATTATATCGGCCAACCCGCTATTTTCACCATTAGGTTTCACCCAGGCCATCACAGTAATTTTCTGGTCAAGGTTATCCAGACTTTCAGCTTTGGGAATCCGGGCAAAGCAGACTGAATCTGTTTGAATAGCGTTTAATGAACGGCTAATTCCACTCAATTTCTTATGGATCAGGCAATTATTCGACAATCCGGATTGATCCACAATGGTATCTGAAGTTAATTTCATACCCATACTTAAATCAATAACTTTGGAATCAACATTCTTGTCATAGATCTTAATCCGTTTAAATTTCGATCCGACCCGCAGACTGTGAATCCCTCCATTTTTAAAGAGGATGGTTCCTTCAATTTTTTTGATCTCCCCCGGTTCAAGTGAAACATTCACTTTCTGAAGGAGAGTATCATCTCCAAAAGCTGAAATAGTTTCTCCCACTCTGAACCCACTTTTATTTTGTAACCAACAGGAATAATCATTTGGCTCATTCTTTTTAAAGATTGTTCTGCTCTTAAGGCCAATTACCTGAATCGGCGGATATAAGTTCCCGCGTGACGGGACAACCACGATTGAAAGATTGTACAGGTTGTCCATGTCAATCTTATGGTTTCCAACCGGATAGAGACGACAACCAACCGAATCTGCTTTTACAGTGTTTTCATCGATCAGCAGGTTCTTTTTCGCATACTCTTTCCCGTCGATAAGCAGCCTTGCAATTTTTGTCCCTTTGGATCCCTTGTTTTGGACTGTGAAATGAACGAAGAATAATTGATCTGGTACCACCTGTTTTTGCGAAAGATGTAAACCTATGATCTTAAAATCGGGCCGGTTCAATGTTTCGGAAGGTGCAGCAAAAACAGGAGTGCGAACAGAATCTTCTCCTGACAATTTATCCATTTCAAAAGTAAGCTCGCCACCCCGGATAATTGTGGAATGTGAAATCCATGATTTAGTATAGGATTGCCCATTTAGAGATGTGCTTTTAACAAAAAGACGATCCTCTCCGTTATTTTTGGAGTTGATCATCCATTGCTTTCTGTTTTGCAAATGAATGGTCACTTTTTCAAACAGTGGGGAGCCGAAATCGTAAAGTGCCCTACCCGGGCAGAGAGGATAGAGACCCAGGGCGCTGAAAACATACCAGCCCGACATGGCGCCATGATCGTCGTTGCCTGGTAAACCCCAGGGCGTCATCGTATAATGAGTCATCATCAGATTTCTTACCCATTTCTGCGTTAAGTCAGGGCGGTTCGCATAGTTGAAAAGATAGGGAACATGAAGGACCGGCTCGTTGTCAAACAGGATATACTGTTTTTCCAAAGCGCTGTCCAGATGTTCACTAAATGCGTTATCTCCTCCAAAAAAATTGATCAGATCGAGGGGATTTTGGGGAACAAACATCGAATAGCTCCACTGATCACCCTCTTTATAACCCGAATATCCGGGATATTGGTTGAAATTGTCGCCCTGTCGCGGGACTAATGCCATTGCTTCCACATTGAAATGGTTCCTGTAGTTAAAGCTCCTTTTCAATAATTTGTTATACTCATCCTGATCATCCATAACCTTTCCTGCAAACTGAGCCAGGACCCAGTCATCATAGGCAAATTCGACGGTCTTTGTGACCGATTCGGAAAAGGAGTAGGGAACATATCCCAATTTTTGATAGGCTGCAAACTCCCTTGAACCGGGCGAAGAAGCTAAACATGCTTTCATCGCATTATAAGCCAGTATTTTGTCAAATCCCATGATCCCCTTCAGGTACGAATCCACAATAATCTCAATAACATGGTTTCCGGTCATGGGTCCTATAGGCAAAGATCCCGATTGTTCAAATTCATCCAGCATGGAAAGGATCATATCCCGCTGCCTGTCAGCCGCTATCAGGCACAATAGCGGGTGGAGGGTTCGGAAGGTATCCCAGGCGGAGAAACCCCCATATTGATTTTTCCCTTTGGTTTTGTGAATCTGGCCGTCAGCACCCTTGTAATTCCCACGGACATCTGATATGATCCATGGCATAAGCATTGAATGGTAAAGTGCTGTATAAAAGATTGTCTTATTTATTGCAGAACTGTCTTCCACGGTTATTACAGAAAGGGCTTTCTTCCATTTCAGCTGATTTTGCGCCTTAAACTGGTCAAAACTGAGTTCATCAGCCTCCCCCTTCAGATTATTCCGGGTACTCTCAAAATCAACCAAAGATACCCCAATTTTCAGAATCAAAACACTTTTGCCCTTTTCAACAGGCGGGAAAGTCAAAATACAACCTCCTGAAATCTCCTCACAATCAATAAACCCGACATTGAAAGAGAGTATAGTGTGACAGGTTGATCCATAAAGTACTTTTTTAGAAACTGTTTCAACTTTTCCCAAATCACTCAGGAAAATGCGTGGTTTCAGATGAGGGGGAAAAGTAAAACGAAACATGCCGGAGTGCTCTGCGGCAGTAGCTTCAACAAGTGTCCCGTTATCACGGAATAAAACGCTGTAGTAGCCTGGTGCCGCCTTCTCGTCCTGATGTGAAAAGCTGCGGCTATATTTTCCGGTTTGGATATCACGATCCGCTTCAACAGGCAGTATACGAATCATTCCTGAAGAACCATCCGGGTATCCGGTAGGATGATTGATACAGCTAAAATAACAGATCGTGGTATCAAGGTAATTATAGCCGTTTGAATCCCCTTTTCTCGTTTCCGGGGTCAGTTGCACAAACCCAAACGGTGCCACAGCCCCGGGGTAAGTCCCACCTTCACAGCCCCAAAGAGAAGGGGTCCGGGTGTTAGAGGTTCCAATAAAGGGATTCACCATCTGAAGAACCGGGATATTACGGGCAGTACTCTGGAGACAAAGATCTGTCAGACAAAGCAATAATAGGAAATATTTTCTGTTTCTCAGAACCATCAAGGCCGTTAATAGAGGTTGGAAAAGCATCGCAAATTAAAACAATTCGGGATAATATTCTGCAATAAGAGCCCGGTCAGCATTATTCATATCTTTGAGTAATATTGGCTGGTCCTGTGGACGGAGCCCTTTCTGATTTATCCGGTTCATCAGGCTCCAGTCTTTAATCGGTTTTTCGGGAGTTGGGTCGGCAGGTTCTTTTGCGGGTAAGTCGTAACGGGTAAAATCAAACACTTTTTCCGGGGTGTTTTGTTGCCAGTTACGCACTGTTGCCAGCCTGAAACGCTTATTCATAAACCAGCGAATATCCTCATTGCCCCATGAATTTCCAATTCCCAGCCCACGCTCTTCGAATCGGTAATTCCATTTTTCGTTATCCGGATATTGCTTTCTCCAGATTTCCCCATACTCTCCGAAAGTAACGAATTTTACCTCAGGCCATCGCTTTTTGGTTTCTCCAACCCATTTTGCCATTGCCTCAAGGATGAAAGTTTCGCCCCAGTCTTTTCTTTCCGGACGTTTAACCAGTGCGGCCTCCCAGATATTGGGAATCCATCCGAAACCGTTTAGCTCAAAACTGCGGTCAAAATGGATCGACTGGGTGTGCATAACCGATAAATGACCGATCTCGAGTCCCCAGTCGCAATATGTTTCAATCGGACCCACGCCACGCCGGCTTGAAGCACTGTTAAAAACCGTTGTCCCCTGGATGCCACCGCTTACCCTGGCGCACTCAAAATCAACACTCCAACCGTCGAGGTTGACGCAATCAATGAAGTCATTTTTAGTTTGCGCCGGTTTACAAAAATGCTCTTTGGAAGGATAGTAAGGATAGGAGGGTGAGCCGTCAGCGCCACCTCCGTCAACAGCATGTTGACTCCAGATCACTCCATGGGCAACATGAATGTTCTCTATTTCAGAGAGATAATGCATATTTTCGGCCGAAAGAAATCCCCCTATGATTGATTGTGGCCGGTATCCTCCTCCAATAAGTGCAGAAATAAGCTGAATCGCTTCGCTCATCTCGCGGTTTACACGGGCTCGGGGCAGGTACAGCGCCGGAAAATATCCGGGGAAATAGGATACCTCGTCACCGAATCTCTGCTGACATTCGACAGTATACTTCCGGATATCCTGATAGTTCGGCCGCTGGTCTTCAAGTGCATTAAGTGTAAAACCCCAGGTCAGTCGTCCATCCGGATTATTTTTCGCAAAGGCTTCACGGAGGTCCCGAACAACCTTTAGGGTGTGAAAAGTCGATTCATCCTCCTGAATCAACCTGACATCGCGGGAGACCTCCCATGGAGTAGTACGGATCATAATGCAAAGGGTAACAAACCGGTTCCCTAATAATGGAAGAAATCTAGTATCATTCAGAGAGTCAATGGCACTAACCGGTGAGAATTGGGAAGCACCGATTAAACCGGCTCCGCTTAGTACTGTTTTCTGAATAAAATCACGACGTTGCATCCTGTTTTGGTTAATTAGTTAATGACCATCATGGTTAACTTATTACTCTATTAGTTTCATTTATTGATCGTTATTGAAACAGGTCAGTAAAAATCATTTAGCCGGATATTGGTTGGATCTGGTTGTAAAGATAATCCCAATTAATTTGCAATACATTATTATTCAGTGGCTTTTTGTTTATCAAATATCAAGAATTATTAAGAAGCATATCGGGATAAAGCAAGAGCCGGAAAACCGGCCCCTGCTAATCAACATCAATCACTATAAAACTAATAGAGTTACCAACCAGGGTTCTGTTTGTAAACACCGTTTGAGCGTGAAATTTCATCCGGGTTATAAGGCCAAACAATAGCTTTTGCAGGATCGTAGGTTCTTGCTTTCCAAACCTGGACGATTGTGTAAGGAGAGTCAGGATTTGTATTATCAGCGTAGCTACGTCCGTGCAATGCCATTTGAATTTTGGCTACATCACCCCAACGCTTTAAATCCTGGAAACGATCTGTCCATTCGCAGGCAAGTTCGCAGCGACGTTCGTGTTTTAAATCATCCATTGTTGGCGAGGCTATCGGGGCAAGACCAACCCGTGCTCTAACCTGATTGAGCGGGTCTGCTGCAGCTGAATTCTGTCCCATCATGATAAGGGCCTCTGCCTTAAAAAGAAGAATCTCTGCGTAACGAATCAAAGGTAAGTTCTGGCTAGTTGTAGGATAGTCTCCATTTTGATTGATATAGGGGTCAGTTCCTGAATTTCCGCCGGATCCGTACTCATACGGCTCCATGTATTTGTTTATCTGAAAACCTGATAAACTATTGGTTGAAGAGTATCTTCTTGATTGACCGAAAAAAGTAAACTGATCGCCAAACTTCAGAATAGTGACTTCACGTCGGGGATCATTGGACTCATATTCGTCGTACAATTCCTCAGTAGGCTGAAAATAACCCCAGCCATTGTAAAGGCCCCAACCCTTGTTCTCAAGAACAACTCCAGGAAATTCGCTTCCTCCCTGAGTACCTGAGTTAACAGACCAAATATACTCAGGTCCCCAGTTTTGGGCCATTGTGAACACAGCGTGGTAGCTTCCCTTTGGATCTCCTGCAACGGTAACTAAAGAGCGACCACCTGTATTCTTAATTTGATCGCACAGATCGGGAATCAATGCCCATTTTGTATTATCGTACTGAGCCCAGTAAGTATAGGTTTTGACCATATAGGCCCATGCAGCAGCTTTATGGGCACGCCCCTGATCCGCACTGCCGTAAGTACTAAATAAAGGAAGCAGTTCAGCAGCTTTTGTAAGGTCAGAAATAATTTGAGCATAGTTATCCTTTACAGAAGGTAGCTGAGGAGGTAATCGTTTTTGGTATTCCGCATTTTCAGGGCCGTCAAATGGAACTCCCTGATCAACGCGGCCCCATTCATAGGCAATCCAAAAGTGTACAAATCCACGTACAAAATAGGCTTCACCTTTGGCCTGATTTTTTATCGCATCGGTCACATTCCTTGCATTGTCGATGTTTGCCAGCACCTGATTTGCCTTATCTAACATAAAGTACATGTCAATCCATCCATCCGTCATGTAACTTTCACGACCTGAACATATAAAGTTTTTGATGTTTTCTGCATTCGCTTTAGTACGTCCAACAATCAGGTCATCGCTGGCATTCTGTTTCCAGAATAAATCACGTCCCCAGGTTGATTCATAGCGCATTGCTGTGTACATGGCAGCTACTGCTTTGTTGACATCGTCTTCGCTTTGCCAGAAATATGCTGTAGTAGATAGTCCATATGGCTTTGTGTCGACCCACTCTTTTTTGCAGGATGTGAGAAATACAAGGGAAATTAAGATCAAATATATATTTTTCATTTTTTCTGATTTTTTAGAATTAGAAATTTAGTTTTGCGCCAAATGACACAACTCTTGAAACAGGATATTGCCCGCCATCAAGACCTACGCCTCCGACTTCAGGATCCATACCTGAATATTTGGTGAATGTCAGAAGGTTTTCCCCACTGAGATACAATCTCAATGAACCTTTCCATGGGGTCTTAGTGAAGGTATAGCCTATCAATAAATTCTTTAAACGTAGATAGTTACCATTCTCAAGATACCAATCTGAAGGCGTTCCGAAGTTTTGATTTGCATCACTGGCACTGATTTGAGGGATCGATGATTTGGTATTTGAAGGTGACCATGCTGTCAGAATCTTGTCCCAACGGTTGTAACCTTGTTCAGAGGCATTGAGTGTAGTTTCTTTTAAGGCATTGAATAATTTTACACCACTAACACCCTGAACAAACAGGCTTAAATCCCAATTTTTCCAGTTAAAACTTGTATTAAATCCATAAGTGAATTTCGGAAAGGCGTTGCCCATATAGACACGGTCGGCATCACTAATCTTCCCATCACCGTTCACATCTACAAATTTGAGATCACCCGGTTTTGCATTGGGTTGAATAAGTGCACCATTTTTTGTGTAAGCATTTACCTCAGCAGTTGACTGAAAGATGCCAGCTGTTTTGACTAACCAGTAAGAATAGTAAGGCTGGCCTACTGTTGAACGGAACGGGGCAAGAATACCTCTCCACGCATCGGTATGAGCCCAGTAAGATGTTGGATTTGAATCGATATAGGTAACTTCGTTTTTCAAAGTAGCGAAGTTAAATCCAACGGTATACCTTAATTCCCTGAATTTGTCTGACCAATTGGCAGCAAACTCAAATCCTTTATTGGAAATGTCGCCCTGATTAATCAGTGGCGCACCAACACCATAAGTTGTAGTCCACTGAGTATCCTGCTGCTTAATCAGGTTAAATGTTTTTTTCTGAAAATAATCTGATGTAATACTTAATTTCTTATGAAGTAACTGTAAATCAATCCCAAGATCAGTTTGTTCAGTCGTTTCCCATGTAAGGTTGGGATTATAGGCATTGGCAACATAGGCTGCAGGTGAATAAGGGGCGCCGGAACCAATCTGATACGTATAGTCACCGGTTAAAGCCGGATAACCATAGTATAATCCGATTGAACCCAGGTTGCCAATCTTTCCCCAGCTTGCACGGACTTTAAACAAATCAATTAGAGAAACCTTAAACCAGGGTTCAGAGGTTACTTTCCATGCACCTGTCACACCCGGAAAATCTTTAGCACGATTGCCAACAGCAAGACGTCCTGCGATATCCCGACGATAACTGGCGGTTGCAAAATAGCGGTCAGCATAACTGTATGCGGCACGTCCAACATACGAAAGATTACGATCTTCATATTGAGCATCATACGGGCGATCCTGATCAAAAGTCTGAGCATTCACTAAAAATTGTGCCCATGCAGCTTCATTGGCGAAATCACGCGCGGCAAGTCCAAAACTTCTGCTGCCATCTTCCTTTGAAGTGGTGGAGGCCATCAACCCTAAGTTGTGTTTTCCAAATACCCGGTTGTAATTGATGGTATTTTCCCAAATCCAGTGATAATCCCTGGCAGTGTTATAATCGAGGCTATTTTGATTATTAGGTTTTCCAGGTTCCGGGCGCAAATAATTGAAATTTTTGTAAAAGGAGTTATAGGCTTTGTATGAAAACCTGGAATTAATTTCCAAGCCTTTGATCACATCGCTAAGGTGCAATTCCGAAGTCGAAAGAAGAGTGCTGTTTCTAACAAATGCCTGGTTCCTTAGTAAGCTTGCCAGAGGATTTACCACGTCGCCAAATATTCCAAGGTAGGGCGAATCAACCGGACCTACTCCGCCGAAAGTCCTGTTTGAATAATAAGGGGTGGCAGATCGGGGCATATAGATAGCAGAAAGAATAGTTCCGGTGTATCCGCTTTGGGTATCTGTACCTCGATTATCATTATTGATCCAGAAGGCATCTTCTTTTAATTTAAGGTATTTATTGATTTTGTATGTTGAATTGAAACGCAGTGTGATATTTTTACTGTAGGTATTTACCAATGTTCCATTTTCATTTTCAAACTTGGCCTGAAACATCGTGGTTAGCTTGTCTGTACCGCCGTTGACTGTAACGGTATGGCGCTGAATGGCGGCAGTTCGGAAAATTGTGGACATCCAGTTTGTACGCGTAACCTGTGCATAAGGATTTAATGAAATATCCCAGCCCGAAAGAGGAGTTTGTCCTGCATTTGCGGCGGCCAGATTTGCAACTTTAGCCTGATCAGGTGCGGTAAGGGATTGTGGTAATTGCCATGCAGATTTCAATCCGTAAAAACCATTATATTCAATCGAAGGTTTTCCCTCTTTTGATTGGCGGGTGGTAATCAGTATTACCCCTGCTGATCCTGCACTTGCACCGTAAATAGCTGCCGATGCCGCATCCTTTAGGATCGTTATCGATTCAACATCTTCGGGATTGTATGGAGCATCAGGAACACCATCGACAACATACAACACACTTTCAGTCTTAGATCCGGTTCCCCGAATGGTGACTACCGGATCAACACCCGGTTGCCCTCCCTGATTGACAATAGTGACTCCGGGAACACGTCCCTGTATCATTGAGGCAACACTTAACTGTGGCGTTTCTTTTAATTTTTCCAGATCCTGAACAACGGCAACTGCCGCTGATAAATCCTGTTTTTTAGTCGTTCCATAACCGATTGCAACTACTTCTTCAAGCCCGATAGTCTCCTGATTAAGTATAACATTTACTGTACTCTTACCTTGAATATTGACTTCCTGACTTTGCATCCCGATGAAAGAGAAGATAACTGTTTTTGCCTCTGCAGGTAGCGTCAGTAAATATTTGCCTTCTGCATCAGTAGTAATGCCTACTGTTGTTCCTTTTACTATGACAGTTACGCCTGGAAGTGGGGCACCAGCCTGATCTGTAACTTTACCTGTTAATTTCTTATTAACCTGTTGAGCTGAATTTGAATCGGACTGTTCTGCAGATTTGACAATAATATTTTTACCTATAATTTCATAATTAACAGCATTTTTGCCAAAGACTGTTGCCAGTACCTCATCAATTTTGCAGTTTTCCAAATCGACAGAAACTCTTCGCTGGTCATCAATCTGACCTTTGTTATAAAAAAAGAAGAATTCAGACTGCTTTTCAACGGCATCAAAAACCTCTGTTATGGTGGCATTTTCCATTTTCAGATTCAGACGTGCGGTTTGTGAATAAACACTTGCCGTCGCCTGTGTGATTGTGATCACCAAAATAGCCAGGAATAGTTTCATAATTCGTGAAATTTTTTTTAACAAGAGTTCTCTTCCCCTGTTTGGATTGGGTTTTTTTTTCATACTTTTGAATGTTTTAAATAAATAAAATGATTTATCGTTTTTCGCCTTTAAGGCGTTTTTTGCAACGGGAATAGGTGAGACTATTTCCGTTGTTTTTTAGTTGGTTAATGCTTAATTGTCTATCATAGGCCAATTTTTATATGAGATTTATTAAGAAATTTAATTATAAATTTATTCCATCCAGACTTCTCTACCATTTATCATATAATTTAGTTTTACACTTCGACGCAGCGTCTCAAAAGCATCCAGAAGATCCTGATCATAGCTGAACATCCCTCTGAACCGCAGTTTTTCGAGATCATGGTTTTTGATATGAATTTTAATATCGTATAACCGCTCCAGTTCCGTGATAATCGTTTTTAAATCGGCATCCCTGAACACAAATTTTTCACCTCGCCAGGCGCTAAATAGTGACGCATCAACCTGACTAACAGATATTATATTTTCGCTAACTTGGTAAATAGCTTGCTCTCCAGGTCGGAGTATGCTAGGATTTTTCCCGCTCTTAACTGGAGTAAGCTCAATGGATCCCTCTTCAAGTGTGGTTGTTATCCGGTTGTCTTCAGGGTAAGCTTTCATATTAAACGAAGTTCCAAGAACCTTTACGGTGGCATTTGGAGTTATTACAAAAAAAGGTTTTTTTGCATTTTTTGTGACCTTAAAATATCCTTCTCCACTCAGTTTTACTTCCCGTAATCCTGAAAGTTCGTTAGCTGGATAGGTAAGGGTGGAGCCTGCATTTAGCCAGATTTCAGTACCATCAGCCATGTTTAATATGGCAATATGTTTACGGGGTGCTGTGACTGAGTTCCAGGTTAAAGCCGTTGTTGTACGATTATTGCTGCCGATATACCAGCCGACAGCAAGTAGGACTGGTCCAATCAGGATTGCAGCAAAGCGAAGGAATTTAACCAGTTTGCGATCCTTGCTTTGCGTTAAGGCAGAATGGGTGATTATCAACCCTTTTATGACCATTTTGTCTTGCTCTATTTCGGCTTTTGATAACGGCTTGGGACAATTTTCCCATACTTTAACAGCCTCATCGAAAGCTTTCTTATTTTCAGCGGACAAATCTTTCCATAACTGAAACGCCTGAATTTCTGAGGAATTGCAGTTTCCGGATAGAAATGCTGCTATTTGTTGATCATAATCTGATGTCTGATAATCCATTTAACCTGGTCTTATTTCTTAATTTGAACCTAAGACGACAAACCGTTCAGTTATCCTGTAACGAAATATCCGTATTTTTTGAAAAAAGATAAATTAATATTTGAATATATTGGATATCAGATAGTTTTAATTTTAATTTTTTTATTGCGATTCCCATTTGCATCTCTACAGTTTTAATGGATATTCCAAGCCTTTGGGCAATCTCGCCATATTTTAATTCATCGAACCGGCAAAGGGTAAATATCTGGCGACATTTTTCAGGCAATCCCTCAATCGCAGCATTTAGGCGCGCATTGAGCTCTGCTTCTTCGATTAAATCGCGATCGTCGATTTCAAATTCATGATTTTCCTGATTAACATATTTTGATTCAACAAGTCTGTGTTTTAGAAAGTCGAGAGAACTATTATGAACAGATTTAAAAAGATATGCTTTTAATGAATGCTTAATAAGAAGCTTGTTCCGTTTTATCCAAAGGTCAACAAAAACTTGCTGAACCAAAGATCGGGATTCATCCAGATCGTGCACGAATTTATCTGCATAATAACAAAGCGGAGAATAATATCTGTCAAATACAATTGTAAAAGCACCTTCATTGCCTTGACAGATCTTTTGCAATAACTCTGAATCATCAATCATCATTCATTGAATTGGAAAGTTTGATTTAAGTTTATATTTGCTTCTGATATTTACAAAAATAAGTAAATTAAACATCCACTACTAAATATTAAGTCATTGTCTAATTACGTATTGCTGCTAAAGTGTTCTCGCTGACTAAATTGTCCACTCATCGCTGGATTATATTGTTTATTAAAAATCGAAGTAATATTTGTCGATCCGTAATATTTGGTTTTGATCATTTTACCGGATGAATATGGTCTGATTACGCAGCGTTTCCACAAACTAAACTTCCTCCCAAATAATTTTGGCCATTTGCATGAGACAAGAAGGCGAGATCCAATAGAAGTCTGATAAATCTATGAAAACTTAAGTTTTCCTGCAGATTTTAGAACAAAGCGCTCCTCTTTTGTAAATGAACCAGAAGAGGAGCGCAATGCAACTAATTATTAAGGGATTGAAACGTTAGTTTGGCTATTCTACGGTTACCACCCGGCATTTTGTTTATAGGCACCATTAGCAAGGATGATCTCATCGGGATTAATTGGCCATACGAGATCTTTAGGTGTCGTGAAAGTACGGGCAGGCCATACAACCTGAATCGTATATGGTGAATTCGGATCTGTCTTGTCAGCGTGAATCCGGCCATGTAAAGGTTGACGGATATTATCGTAATCACCCCAACGTTTCAGGTCCATTAAACGGTCGCTCCATTCAATCGCAAGCTCAACACGGCGTTCATGTTTAAGGTCTGCTATAGTGGGAGAAGCAATTGAAGGCAATCCGGCGCGATTTCTTACCTGATTGAGCGGAGCTGCTGCTGATGCATTCTGCCCCATTTGAATCAAAGCCTCTGCCTTGAAGAGAAGGATTTCAGCATATCTGATCAGCGGGATGTTTTGGCAGGTTCCGGGGTTATTCCCATTTTGATTGATAAAGGCATTGCTTGCTGCATTGGAATTGGTACCATAGCTGAAGGCCTCCATATATTTATTATTTTGCATACCTGTTGGGCTGTTGGTTGACCAATATTGTCTGGAGACTCCGAAGTAGGTGAAGGTATCGCCAAATTTCAGGATGGTCGCTTCTCTTCGCGAATCTCCCTGTTCATATTCTTCATAGAGCTCTTCGGTAGGCTGGCAATATCCCCAACCGTTATAGACTCCCCATCCCTGGTTCTCAAGGATAACACCGGGAAATTCGCTGCCACCATTTACTCCCCCATTGACCGACCAGATATATTCCGATGACCAGTTGTTTGCGATGGTGAATACCGATTTATAGCTTGGTAACAAGGCACAACCTCCCTGATTGGTTATTGAGTCGCATAAGGCAGGAATCAGAGCGTACTTGCTTGCATCATACTGCGCCCAATACATGTAGGTCTTAGCCATGTAGGCCCATGCCGCAGCTTTGTGGGCACGTCCCCAGTCGCCTTGACCATACGATGAAAAGTAAGGTAACAGATTCGCTGCCTTTTGTAAATCGGAGATAACCTGTTTATAATTATCAATAACAGAGGCTAACTGTGGAGCGATCCTTTTCTGATAGAGTGGATTTTCAGGTCCGTCATAAGGAACACCCTGGTCTTTACTGCCCCACAGGTAAGCAATCCAGAAGTGATCAAATCCACGCATGAAATACGCTTCACCCTTTGCACGATTTATCAGGTCTTTGGATACGGTTGCATTGTCAATATTTGCAATAACCTGATTTGCAAGAGCCATCATATTATAGAGGCTGTTCCAGGGTGCAGGAACATAATATCCGCGTCCGGTACAATTAAAGTTTTTCACATCAACAGCCTCTCCATCGTCATTACGACCAACAACTACGTCGTCCGAAGCAGTCATCATAAAGAAAATATTCTGCCCGAATGTCTGTTCGGAACTCATTCCCATGTACATGGCATTACATGCCCTGCTTATATCATCGGCAGTGTGCCAGAAATAGGCAGTAGTTGGATTTCCTAAAGGGTTAACGTTTACAAAATTCTTTGAACATGACGTTAACAGTAAGAAGGAAACTAAAACGAAATATATCTTTTTCATTTTTCAGATGTTATAGATTAAAAACTAATTTTTGCACCCACAGAAAGGGTTCTGGAAACAGGATAGGTTCCGGCATCAAGTCCATGGTAACCAACTTCAGGGTCCATACCCGAATATTTGGTAGAAGTGAAAAGATTTTCACCACTTAAATAGAGTCTGATTTTACTTCCCAAGACACTCTTGTCAAAGGTGTATCCAATCATCAGATTTTTCAGTCGAAGGTAGTCTCCACTTTCAAGGAAGAAATCGGAGTTGGTTGTAAAGTTATGGTTCGTATCATTCACCGTAACCCGAGGAATATCGGAATTAACATTTGAAGTTGACCAAGCACCAAGGATCTTATTCCAACGGTTATACCCCTGTGCTGCTTCATTTAAAGTAGTTTGCTTCCAGGCATTAAATATTTTAACACCCCCTACGCCCTGGAAAAAAGCATTGATATCCCAGTTTTTCCATTTTGCGCCAAGAGAGAAACCATAGGTAAATGTAGGATTAAAACTTCCCATATATTGACGGTCGTTGTCAT
>Ga0364866_10231_pt2 | contig 39167 bp, 36 predicted proteins | sample ExccelAu500001D3_3_FD_206913 | JGI IMG/M metagenome (GOLD analysis project Ga0364866, IMG submission 206913) | Enriched cells from Trout Bog Lake Hypolimnion, Wisconsin, USA - BchlTB.Aug13.5000.01.D3 | ecosystem: Environmental > Aquatic > Freshwater > Lake > Hypolimnion/Profundal zone | place...
GGCCGACCTGAGGCGATTTGATAGAGGCGGCCATCGCTGCCGATCTGCAACGTGACACCAAAATTCGCGGTTGCGATGGAGATGGTTTGGGGAGTGCGGTCGGCTTCGGCGATGTCGGCGGCGCGTGTTGATGCGGGCCAGGCAAGGAGCAGCGCGGCCATGAGGGCGGGACCGGACAGATACGTTCCGAGCATATTCGGGGAGGATAGGCGCAGGACGGAGGGGGAAACAATTGAAAATGGGCGGTTGAAAATTGTTAGATGAATGTTGGTCATTTCGGAATGGCAGGAATTGGGTTCGGTTCTTAATCGTAATCATAATCTTAATCGTAATCTCGTCTTCGGATTAAGATTAGGAGAATGCCGCGCGGATCTGACGTAATCGTGCTTGCCAGAGTAGGGCTTAACGGCTATTGTTTACAGCATGGAATCACATGAAGTCTTGCGCGATGTGTTTCAGAAGGTCAGCCCCAAACATGCGGCCTCGGAATTGGGGCTCTCCGTTTCGATGGTGTATAAATGGGCCGAACCCCCCGAACAGCGCAGCGGCGCCGCCAATCCGCTTGACCGCGTGGCCGCTTTGATCGCCTGCACTGAGGACCCCCGCATCGTCCAATGGGTTTGCCAGAAAGCGGGCGGCTTTTTTGTCAAGAATCCCAGGAGCGATCAGCAGCATCCGCTTCACCTGGTTCCCGCTATGAATAGCGTTGTGCAGGAATTCGCCGATCTGCTTTCCGTCATGGCCGCCGCTGCGGCCGACAGCCAGATTACGGAAACGGAGGCCAAGTCCATCCGCGCGCGCTGGGAGGAATTGAAGTCGGTGACTGAGGAGTTTGTCCAATGCTCTGAAGGGGGAAATTTCCGCCAGTTGAAAAAAGTCGCGCCCGTGGCCAAATAGCCGCATGAGGTGTTCCCCGCGCCGTCTTGCTGCTCGCGCTCTGTTCCTCTTTGTCTTAATGGCTGTTGCGGCATCCGTCCGCGCCTCCCAAATTATCCGGAGCGATATCTGCGTCTTTGGTGGCACCTCGGCCGGAGTGGCTGCTGCGGCGCAGGCCGCAAGGTCAGGCGAGACAGTCGTATTGACAGAGTTCGGCACGCATCTCGGCGGGATGACTTCCGGGGGATTGAGCCAGACGGACATCGGCAACAAGGCTGCCATTGGCGGAATCGCCCGCGAATTCTACCAGCGCATGGGGCGCCACTACGGATCCAACGAATCCTGGAAGCTGGAACCCCATGTTGCGGAGGACGTTTTCAACAATATGACGCGGGAGGCGGGTGTTCCCGTTTATTTCCATTCCCGGCTGGCTTCCGTCAAGATGAACAACTCCCGCGTGACGGAAATCGCCATGGAGGATGGCCGCGTTTTTCGCGCGAAAGTATTTATTGACGCCAGCTATGAGGGGGACTTGATGGCCAGCGCGCGTGTTTCGTATTTTGTCGGGCGCGAGGGCAATTCCACATATCAGGAGACGCTCGACGGCATCCGCGCCGTCACGCCGAAGCACCAATTCCTCGTCGCGGTGGACCCGTGGCTCCGCCCGAACGACCCGGCCGGCGGCCGCCTTCCGTTGATTCAGGACCAAACGCCTGGAACGCCCGGCCAGGGCGACAAATCAATCCAGGCCTACAATTTCCGTCTTTGCCTGACGCAGAATCCGACCAACTGGCTGCCTATTGAACCGCCGTCGGATTACGATCCCGCACGCTACGAGTTGCTGGCGCGTTACCTCACGGCGCTCGCCGCCGCCGGGAAGACGCCGTCGTTGGGCCAATTCATGAACATTCAGCCGATGCCCAACGGCAAGACGGACGTCAATAACAATGGCGGATTTTCAACTGACTTCATTGGCGCAAATACGATTATCCCGAAGGCAGCTACGCCGAACGCGCTCGCATCTGGAAGGAGCACGAGGATTACACCCGCGGCTTTCTGCACTTTCTAGCGGTCGATCCGCGCGTCCCGCCAGCGATCCGGGCTGAAATGCAGTCGTGGGGTCTTTGTAAAGACGAATTTACGGACACCGGCGGATGGCCGAACCAACTCTACATTCGCGAGGCCAGGAGGATGGTTTCCGATTACGTGATGACGGAGAGCAACTGCCGCCGCTCGCTGGAAGTTCCCGATCCGGTCGGGCTGGCCGCCTACACGATGGATTCGCACAATTGCCGCCGGATTGCGCGGGACGGGCGCGTGGAGAATGAGGGGGACGTGCAGGTGGGCGGCTTTCCGCCATACCAAATCAGTTACCGGTCGTTGAGACCGCGCGAGAACGAATGCGCGAACCTGCTGGTGCCGGTGTGCCTTTCGGCCAGCCACATCGCTTACGGTTCAATCCGAATGGAGCCGGTTTTCATGGTCCTGGGACAATCAGCAGCGATGGCGGCGGCCCTGGCGATTGAGGAAAAAGTCCCGGTTCAAAAAATCGATTTGACGGAATTGCGGCGACGGCTTCTTGCGGCGGGGCAGGTTTTGGAATGGCCGCGGGCCAAGTCCACAGCAATTCAAAAGTGAACAAGAGTGAACCTGACGGAAACCGACCGGCATCGTCTTGACACGGTTTCACGCCTCCGTTGACCGTTGCTACTCTTAATCTGCGCGGTTATCGTCTAATCGTATTCTCGCATGGCATGCCCAGGGAGCAATTCACGGCGTCCCGGGCGATTGTCTCCATTTTCGGGTGCTTGCCATTTTGCAATGGCAATGGTATGGCTTCTCGGTATGAAACGAATGACGGTGCCGATTGACCGAGCTGGCCGCGTTGTACTGCCAAAGGACGTCCGCCAGGAGCTTGCCATCAAGCCCGGCGACACGCTGAATCTTTCCATTCACGGTTCGTCCGTGACGTTGACGCCAAACAAGGAAGCCACGGGTTTTGTGAGAAAGGGTCATGCCCTGGTGTTTTCGAGCGTCGGCGACAAATCGTTAACACAGGAAACTGTTAACGGTATTCTGGAGGAGGGCCGAAATGAACGGTCCGCGCAAAGCTTCCAAGGACGCCGCGGGCCAAAGCGAAACGCATGAAGGTGTTTCTCGACACGAGTGTCCTTGTCGCTTCGGTTGTTCAAAAACATGAAAGCCACGAGCGAGCTTACGCCGTTTTAGACCGCGTCCAGACGCGGAAGGATGACGGATTTATGTCCTCCCACTCGCAGGCGGAAATGTATGCGGTTCTCACGAAATTGCCGCCGCCTTTGCGCCATACTCCCGAGCAAGCGCTTCTTAGTATTGAAGAAAATGTCATGAAGCACTTCAAAATCACGTCACTTTCTGGAGCCGAATACACGGCCTTGATTCGCGAAGCGGCTCTTGCGGGAATTCAAGGCGGAACGATTTACGACGCCGTTTTAATAAAGTGTGCCGCAAAGACTGGAGCCGAAAAGATTTTCACCCTCAACCTCAGGCATTTTCAAAGTATCGCCCCTAAGAATATCGGTTCACAAATTATTGCGCCGTAACGTTGCTACAACATCGACCCAACCAAATTCACCAATGAAACAGACGTCTGGTCTTGCAACATTGTCCCTCCTATTAGCTCTCGGCGCGAATATGCGCGCGCAGTCGTTGGAGGGATCCCGTAGCGTCGTGAGTTATGGCGCGAAGCGGGATGGCCGGACGTTGGATACGAAGGCGATCAACCAGGCGATTAGTGCGTGCTCGATGGACGGAGGGGGGACGGTTGATTTTCCGGCGGGCACGTATCTTAGCGGGTCGATTGATTTGCTGAAAAACGTCACGCTAAATCTGGAAGCGGGAGCGGTGATTGAGGGGAGCACGAATCTTGGGGATTATGCGGCGGAAACGGGACCGAATGGGGAGCCTTCCAGGGCCGGGCTGCTGACGGCGCGGAACGCCAACAATATTGCCATCACCGGGCGCGGGGTTATTGAGGGGAATGGGATGTTTTTTGTCGATCCCAACAAAGTCAAATTGATCGAAGAGGGAGCGGACTATGATAAGAAATTCACCCGGCAGGGAGACGATTTCATGAATCCCAAATACGGGACGGCGGACGGCCCGTTGGAGCCGCTGGATCGGCCCAATAATTTGATTCGGATTTATGACTGTACAAACATTCTCATCAGCGGGGTGACCATCCGGAACTCGCCGATCTGGACGGTTCACTTCGTGCGGTGCGAACGGGTGAACGTCACAGGGGTCAGCATCAACAGTTTCGGAAGCGGCCGGCGCGTTCCGAATGACGACGGGATTGACCTGACAGACACCCGGCTGGTCCATATCAGCGATTGCGATATTGAGGATGGCGATGATGGCATTGTCGTCCTCGGCGGGGAAAAAATCACAGTCGCCAATTGCACGCTGTCGTCGCGCTCGGCGGGCGTGCGCGTCGGGTTTGCCTCGGGGGAAATTCGCGACTGCGTGTTCGCCAATCTGGTGATATTTGATAGCAATCGCGGCATTGCGGTCGATGTCCGGGGCGCCAGTTCGATCGAGAATGTGTTGTTTTCGGATATCGTCATTCAAACACGGATGGTGACGGGCCATTGGTGGGGGAAGGGCGAGCCGATTCGAGTTTCAGCGCGCCCGTGGAATCCCAAGGTCAACCAAATCGGCCACATCAAAAACGTCAGGTTCCGGAACATCACTGCCGACAGCCCAAGCGGCATCCTCGTGTATGGAAGTGAAGAGAGCGTGATCAAAGATCTTGTTTTCGACGGCGTCAAGGTCCGCATCGTGAATAGTCCATTGCACGCGTCGTACGGCGGCAATTTTGATTTGCGGGGCTGTCGCGACGTGGCGAGCGCGATATTCGCCCATGATATTCCGGCGTTTTATTGCCGGTATGCGGATGGCGTGAAGATTAACGGCTTGGAGGTCGAATGGGCTGACGGTTTGCCGTCGTTTTTTTCGAGCGGGATTCAAATTGAGGATTTTAGCGATGTTGACATTGACGGGTTCAGCGGCGGCCCAGCGCATGAAGATGGCGGGAAAGCGGCAATAGCGCTTTCCAAGGGTCGCAAAGTCTCGATCCGCGACTCGAAGGCGGCCCGAGGAACAGGAGTGTTCGTGTCCGTGGCTGACGTGGCAGATGGCGGTGTGTTCGTGAACAATGATTTGAGGGAGGCACGAATCGTTTGCGATTCTGAGAAAATGCCCTTCCAGGCTTCTGGGAATGTTTTGCCGGTGGGGAAATAGGGGTTAGTAGCCCGTGAGTAGAGGTTAGAGGGGCGGGAATTGCGGCATCAGAATTGCTTGTTCTCGGAGCAAGTGCGCCATTTTAGTGACACCCGCTGGAACCCGGTGCCGACGCAAAAGCTGATTGGCTTTTTGGTTGGCGTCGCCGCCTTTGCCGTTCTGGTTTTCAAGTCGGAACCGGGGTTCGTTTTTGTTCTGGATTACGCCAATCTAGTCTTCCACGAGGCCGGGCATCCCGCGGTGGGACTTTTCAGCCAGCACCTGGAGACGTATGGCGGCACGTTGGGGCAACTGACCTTTCCGGTGGTGCTGGCGGTTTCATTCTGGCGCAGGCGCGAAGCCATTTCGTTTGCCGTGTCTGTGATCTGGTTTTTTGAGAATTGGCTGAACATCGCGCGTTACATGGCTGATGCTCGGGCGAAGGTGTTGCCGCTTTGCGGCGGCGGCGATCATGATTGGGCGCGAATCTTCGGACGCTGGAATGTGATGAACAATGACACGCAAATCGCCGCAGGGGTGCGAACAGTCGGCTGGCTGGGAATGGGTGCGGCGTGCGCCTGGGTTGTCTGGCTTTGGTGGGTGGCTCGGAAAAATCCCGCGCCTGTGAGCAAAGTTGGCTTTGCAAATTAGCGAGGGCGCGATATTGTCGGTCGGCGCGATCCTATGAAGCCAGCCGCACAAAAATCTCCCCTACGAAACGGGCTGATAGACATATCAGCGAGCGATTTTTGGTCGAATCCTCTTTTGCCCGTCGAAGCCATCGAAGAAAAGCTCAAGGGCATTCCAATTGATACGAAGGTGTACCCGGTATTTTCGGACGAGATTCAAATTTTTAGGGAGTTATTGCGCGCCTTCGCAATGCGGCGATATGGCAAAATCTCATTGCTCGCGATCATCGATGTGCTTCAAGCGGTTGATTATTTTCTCGTGCTGGGTGATTTCAATCCGGATAGTCGGGAACGGGGATACGATGACGATGCCGAAGTGGTTCACCGGGCTTACGTGAAGCATGAGATTGAATTGCGGGCGTTTAAGGCATGGCTCCGCGAACAATAGTGACATATGCCAAAATACATAATCGAACGTGAAATCGGGGGAGTCGGAAAACTCACGCCGGAACAATTGCACGGTGTGGCTCAGACTTCGTGCGGCGTTCTCAAGAAGCTCGGGCCGCAAATCCAGTGGCTCGAAAGCTACGTGACCGACGACAAAGTCTATTGCGTGTATATTGCGCCGGACGAGGCGACCGTCCGCGAGCATGCAAAGCAGGGAGGATTTCCCGCGAACCGCGTCTCCGAAGTAAGAGCGATCATCGATCCGACGACGGCAGAAAGCTGAATCTTAAGCATCCGGGTGGTTTAGCCAGGGGTTTGACCGAGTGGTAACGGTTTTTCCTCTGGAAATCTTATAAATCAAAGCGTGGCATTCTGCGAGGCGCGAAACTGCGCGTAAAGTCGGGTGTAATTCGCAACGACAGACCAAATCAGTGCCATCGGAATTTGTACCAGGGTAGGGACAAGGCAGGGAAACCAAAGATGCCACTCCGCGAAACAATAATAATCGGCCAGGGCGATCAATGTGACCGAGACCAGCGCGGCCCCGACTGCCTGGAGAGGCCGCAGGAAAACAAGGCCGGCACCGACGATGGCCCCGAAGGCCAATATAATTATCCGCTCCGTGATCCAGTCCAAGCGCCGCAAATAATCGCCTCGAAGGAGATTTAGGCAAGCGGTCGCATGAATGGCGACGCCGGACATGAATTTGTCCTCCGCCAAGTAAGAATATGGAGTGGGGCATTCGTCCATCCGAGATGCCGACAATTGAGTGTGGAGCTTTTGGCCCACGAAGACGACCTTGTTGCTAAAATAGCCGGGCGGCACTGCCAGGTCTGAATCCGCCACCGCCTGATAAAAGCTTACGAAGGGCAGCACTCTCCTTTCGGGCCCGTAGTAATTCATCCAAAAAGGAGAAGTTTGCAACGTCCCGTTCGCGAAGAGGGCTGGGTTGGCGAGGAGTGCAGCCGCCCAGGCTTCGCTTGAAATCGGCGGCGAAGCGCCGTCGAGTTTACTGGTCGGAAGATATTCTCGAATTTCCAAGTCTCTGTCTGGATAGACTGTTGTAAGACCCAAGTCGGCGGCGTTCTTATCGAAGACAGTTGGTGAGAGCGCCCGCTTGAATAGAGCTGGGTTGTTCGAGTCGTACGAGGCCAAGTGCATCTCCGCGCCTATCACGACCGATCCGTTTCGTTCTATAGCCTTAGCAAGAGCTTGGTCCGTCGCCGGATCCATGGAATCGCTGAATACGATGTCAAATACAACGGCCTTGGCATGATCGCCTGTGAGCCTATTCAGCAATTTGGTGTAATAGGCGCGGTTCCAAGGCTGCGTATAATTCTGTTGGAGCTTTTCGTGGGAGGCGTCATCCAAATAAACCATGACGACTTCCCTGGGCAAGATCCAGGGCCGAAATTTGAATGGCAGATCGTAACTGGCGAACACCAAACGGTCGCCCAATGCTGTGGTCAAAAAGAAGAAGCCCACGCCAGATGCCAACAGCGCTCCGAAAACGCCAGTTACGGCCCTTACTTTTGCACTGTCAGGTGGCACGGGTACGGTCGCCACCATATTCCGGTAGCATGGAATCGGAGGTTGTTGGATTCGCGAGGGCCGGGCCCCCGCCCCACCAGGAAGCGGTGCGCCGGATGGCGTCGTCCAATTGGACCCACTGGCGCAAGCCGAGGTCGGTTTGGGCGCGGAGCGTATCCGGGACGTACCGCTGGGCGGGTTGACCGGGCACCGGCTTTTGCTGGATGACGACGGGGACGTTTCCGGGCAATGATCGACTCACGGTTCGCGCGGTTTCGGCGATTGTCACCGGCTCGGATGAACCGACATTGTACGGACGGTTGCTCGCGCCGCGAAAGAGAATCGTCCAAAGCCAAATCGCCAGGTCGGCGGCGTAAAGATAGGAACGATACGGCGTGCCGTCGCCCTTGATCGTGATGGTGCGGCGAGCCATCGCGTCACCAATAAAGTTTCCGATGGCGAAGTGCGCGTCTAACGGATGATACGGTCCGACGAAGGCGAAACAACGGGCGATTTTTGCCTCAAGCCCATGCTGCCGGGAATAAATCGCGCAAAGCAACTCGCTGATTCGTTTTCCTTCGCCGTAGGCGGATTGGGGATTTGAAACATCCGGCCCTCCAGCGTAGTCCTCACCCACACGAACGAGATCCGGCGGCTGGCGGCCATAGACCGCTCCGGAACTTGTCAGCAAAAACTTCTTCGCGCCGCTTTGGGCTGAGAAATCCAAGGCTCGCCGCGTGCCCGCGACGATTGTATCCAACATGAGCGCCGGATTCTCATCGTTGAGTTTGGCGCTGGCTTCGGTGGCGGCGTGGATGACGTGGGTGAACGATCCAGGCGGAAACGTAAAATCCCGAACGTCGCCGTGCTGAAATCGAATGCCGGGACGATTGGCGAGGTGTGGAGCTTTTTTTTGGAACGCCGCGATGTTGCGTGTCAACACGAGCATTTCCGCGCCGAGGGCCAAGCGCTCGTTGGCCCAGGCGAAGCTTTCCAGGAGCCAACAGCCGAAAAAGCCTGTTCCGCCTGTGACAAAAATCCTGGCGCCGCGCGCTCCGTCCCAATCCTGCCGCGTATGATCAAGAATGTGATCGAGGTCCGCGGATGACATGATCAACGTTTGCCCTGGCAAAACTTTTGGATGATCTCAATCATGTAATCGAGCATCTCGCGGGTCAGTCCGGGATAAGTGCCGATGAAAAGGACTTCATTCATGATTTTGTCGGCGCCTTCCGTGCGGCCAATGACACGAAATGACTCCGGGCGATCCTTTTTGAGCTGAACCATGACGGGCTGGCGCAGGAGGTTGCCGCCAAAAAGCATCCGGTTGCCGATTTTATTGTTGTCGAGGTGGCGGGCGAAAGCGACTTTTGTGAACGGCCCGCCGGGCTTGACGCGCAGCATGAACCCGAACCACGAGCAGACGGTGCGATGGCCGGAATTGTCCCAGGCGAACCCCTCCGGTGACCATCCAGTGGCGTGGGTCGGCAGCATGAAATCGAAGAACTCCTCGCAATCGCGCAAACCGCGCCGCAAATAATTCCAGTTGTCGATTCGCGCCTGGATGAAGTGCGGTAGCTTTTGGAGTTGCACGCGCCCGATGGCTGCCTGGATGTCCAGCGGCTTGAGATTGTAGCCAAGGTGCGAATAAATATACTTGTGATCGTAGCCCTTGGGCAGTTCGCCGAGTTGCCAGTCGAACCGTTTGCCACAGGTGTTGTCCATGCCGCTGGCGCACCAGCAATCGCGTCCCCAATCGCGGAAACTTTCCACGATGGCCTTGAACTTCAAACTGTCAACTATGTTTACCGCGCCCCCTTCGCCGAGCGTCAAGTGATGCGGGGGATAAAACGATTGCGTCGAGAGATCGCCAAAAGTGCCGGTCAATTTGCCGTCGTACGTGCAGCCCAGGGCGTCGCAATTGTCCTCAATCAGCCATAATTGGTTCTTTTTGCAGAAATCGACGACAGCGGAAAGGTTGAAGGGATTTCCCAAGGTGTGCGCGAAGATCAACGCCTTGGTTTTCCCCGGCGAAAATGCCTCGTCCAATTGCTCTACCTTGCCGTTCAGCGTGGCGGGATCAGCATCAATAAAGACCGGCACGAATCCGTTCTGGACGATGGGGGCGACAGTCGTCGGAAAACCGGCGGCGACGGTGATGACTTCGTCGCCGGCCTTGAGGCGGCGATTGCCCAGCTTGGGGCTGGATAGCGCGGAAACGGCGAGCAAATTCGCGGAGGAACCGGAATTGCACAGCACGCTCTTCTTGACGCGCAAAAAACTGGCCAATCCTTCCTCGAACGCCTCGCCTTCCTTTCCCAACGTGAGCCAGAAATCCAGCGTCGAAGAAATCGCGGCGGCCACTTCGTCGCTGGTGAAGACGCGGCCCGCGTAAGGAACGACATCCTGGCCCGCAACGAATTTTCGACCGGGCGCTTCTCCGTAACCGGGCAGGTTGCTTTGATGCGTCTGCCGTGAAAACTCGCGGGTCAGGCGGAGAATCTCAGCACGAAGTTCGTCGGGAGAATTCATGGGAGCGTGGTCCACGGCGCGCGTTGAGCGCGAGCGCAGTCGATGTATTGTGCGATTTGCGCCTGCGTTTGTTTTTGGAATTCCTTCGCGCCACTAAGCTGCTGGGAATTGCGATACCAATCGACCGTTCCAGCCACTGCCTCGGAAAAGGACCAGATGGGAAACCATCGGAGCAACGCGTAAGCTTTGTCGGTCGATAATTGGAGCAGTCCCGCTTCGTGAGGCGCGGCGGGATTGGTCTTGTCTTCCCATCGGCCCGGCCAATATTTCAAAATCTCTTCTACCAGTTCTGCGACCGTGCGATTGGCATCGTGGTTGGGACCGAAATTGAAAGCGGAGGTGAGTAGAGGCAATTCGCACCGCCGCAATTTCGTCTCCGCCAGCGAGGCGGCCAGCCAAAGATACCCACTGAGTGGTTCGAGGACGTGCTGCCACGGGCGCGTGGCCCGTGCGTTCCGCACAGGGACGGGCTTTTTTTTGCGCAGGGCGGCGATGCAATCGGGAACGATTCTGTCCAGCGCCCAATCGCCGCCGCCGATGACGTTTCCCGCGCGGCTGCTGGCAATCTTAACCGGATGATCCTGAAAGAATGAATCGCGATACGAAGCGATGATCAATTCCGCGGCTGCTTTGCTGGCGCTGTAAGGGTCGCGTCCGCCGAGCTTGTCGTCTTCGCGGTAGCCGTGGTGCCATTCTCGGTTTTCGTAGCACTTGTCCGTTGTGACAAAAACCGCCGCGCACGGCTTCTTGAGATTCCTGAGCGCTTCGAGCAAATGGAGGGTTCCCATCGCGTTGACGTTGAAAGTTTCGCTGGGGCGGACGTAGGATTGGCGGACAAGAGCTTGGGCCGCCAGATGGAAAACGAAGTCCGGTTTACACTCCCTGACGGCCTTGGTCAATACAGCCGGGTCCTGAATGTCGCCGATAACGTGGCGAAGTCGCCGTGCCAAACCAACTTCCGCGAAGAGCGACGGATCGGTTTGCGGCGGCAGGCTCAGGCCGGTGACTTCCGCCCCAAGGCCGAGCAACCATTCGCAAAGCCATGCTCCCTTGAATCCAGTGTGGCCCGTGACAAGGACACGTTTGCCGTTGAATGCGGAGCCAAACAGGGTCATGGCTTCCAAATCTTCCAAGGCGCATTGCCCTCCGCCCACAATCGGTTCAATAAGCTGTATTCCGAAAACGTGTCCATAGGCTGCCAGAAACCATCATGCGCGAAGGCCATCAACTGGCCTTGCCTGGCGATGCTTTGCACCGGCTTTTGCTCGAACATGACGCTGTCGGCACCGTCATCAAGATAATCGAAAATCGCGCGGGACGCCACGAAGAAGCCGCCGTTGATGCGTCCCTCGGCCGCCTGGGGTTTCTCATTGAATTCACGGACAGCTCCGCCGGGACCGATTCCCAACTCACCGAAGCGTCCCGGCGGGCGGACGGCCGTCACGGTCAAATGTTTGCCGTGTTTACGATGAAACTCGAGCGCGGAGGCAATATCAATGTTGCCCACGCCATCTCCGTAAGTAAGGAAGAACTCCGGGTCGTCGCCGATAAATTGTCTGATCCTGCGGATGCGGCCAGCGGTCATTGTTTCCTCACCGGTGTCGGCCAGCGTAACGGTCCAGTCCTCCTCATCGTGATGATTGTGGAAAACGACGTCCGGTTGCGGACCGAGCCGCAAGGTAACATGGCTGGTCATCCAATGATAATTGCGAAAGAAGTCCTTGATCATTTCGCCCTTGTAACCTAGGCAAAGCACGAATTCCTTGAAGCCATGTGCGGCATAGATCTTCATGATATGCCAAAGAATGGGGCGGTTGCCGATGGGGACCATCGGCTTTGGGCGATACTCGGTCTCTTCCCGCAACCGGGTGCCCTTACCTCCGCACAGGATGACGACTTTCATAATGCCGGTTAAATAAAAGAAGCGGCAGGATAACCGCGGAACCCGCGGTTGCAAGAGAGATGTTCGCTACCCTGATCCTCGCCTAATTTGCGGCGGTTTGTAAAAATATCAGTTAGAAGCGCGGTTTTTGGTTGACTTTTACATATAGATTTGCTATAGGTAAAAACCATGTCCAGACGCCTGCCGCTGTTGCACAAGACGCCGTTCGTTTTGGACCCCCGCCCGCTGGCCGAGGCGACCAGCGCGCACGCGGGGTTGCTCTCGGTTTCCCGCGCCTACCGTTCTTTGGGCCTGCCGGGAATGGTCGAGGCCAACCTGGCGCTGCGCCAGCGCCAGCGCGGATTCACCGAAGCGCAGATCATCGAGTCGCTGGTTTTGTTGCAGGTGGTCGGAGGGGAGTGTCCGGAAGACATCGGGTTGCTGGCCAACGATGCCTGTCTGGAACGGGGCTTGGGCTATGCCCCGCCCAAGGCCACGGCGGCGCGGGAGTTTTTGGAGAAGTTCCACGACCCGGATTTGGAGAAGTTGCGCCCGGCGCGCTCCGAGCAAAAGAGCTTCATCTTTCCCGCCAGCGGGCCGGTGGCTGGACTGCAAGAAGTCCAGGTGGGCTGTGTGCGGCGGATTGCCCAACTCTACCAGCGGCAGGGACAGAAACAAAGGATCGCGACGATCGACCAGGACGCCACAATTATAGAAAGTCATAAACGGGCCGCCTTATATCATTATGAGGGGGGACGCGGGTATCAGCCGATGGTGGCGGTGTGGGCGGAACTGGACTTGGCGGTGGCCGATGAATTTCGGGACGGCAATGTGCCGGCCAAGCAGGCCCCGTTGACGTGCGCCCGGATGGCTTTTGCCGCGCTGCCGGAGACTATCAGCCAGCGCTATTTTCGAGGGGACTCGGCCTGCCATGAAAAGGAGTTGCTGGATTGGTTGAGGCACCCGGATCGGGCCAAGGAACCGGGGGGCCGGATTGGCTTTGCCGTCAGCGCGGTGATGAGCCCGGCGTTGGGGGAAACGATCAGGAAGGTCAAGGAATCGGACTGGAAAACGTTTGATGCCGAGCGGGACGGGACGTTGCGGCAATGGGCGGAAGTGGATTTTGTTCCTGGGGAAGATTACGAATCCAAGGACAGCCAGCCGCTGCGTTACGTGGGGCTGCGTTTGCTCAAGCCGCAAGGCTTGCTTTTTGCCGACGGGTCTGACCGGCATTTTCACGCGGTGCTCACCAACCAGCGGGAGATGGACGGGGGGCGGCTCTTGCAATGGCACCGAGAGAAGGCGGGGACGGTGGAGCACACGCATGACGAAGTGAAGAATGAATTGGGAGGGGGTCAGATGCCCAGCCAGCGCTTTGGGGTCAACGGGGCGTGGTTCAAGCTGGCGTTGCTGGCCTACAATCTGGTCAGCGCGATGAAGGGGTTGTGTTTGGAAGGAGAGGAGCGCGCGGCGCGGTTGAAGAAGTTTCGCCTCTTGCTGATCCATTTGGCGGGGCGGATGAATCGCAACGATTGCGTGATGGGTTTGCGGCTGTGCGCCGATGGCAAAGCCATCAAACGGATGCAGAGGGTTTGGGAGGTGTTTGTGTTGCCAACGCAAGCGACCTCCTCCCAAGCCCGGGGAGGGCGCGGCGGGTAGGCTGACGGCGCCAAGCATCAGCGGAAACCCGCCCTATAGGATGCGGAACGGAGGAAGTGTTTATTTGACAGTTACTTGCGACTGATTTGCGCGGTCAAGGCGAGGATTTTGAGGGTTGCGCCGAAAAAACGGCGTCTCATCCAAAGCTGCCCGCCTGTTTTCTTTGTCTCGATCTGCTTAGGCGAGGATTTGGGTCGCTATCTGAGGCGACGAAGCGACGTTGGCCGCCGGTCACTGGGACAGGCGCAACTCATAAAATCGCTGGGGGTCGTTCGTGCCGTGGCTATCGATGTACTGGAAGAGGCCATTGGTGGTGATGGTGGCGGTTCCGAGTGACGTCCAATTGGACAGCGGCAACGCCAGGTTTGTTGTGGCAATGACCGCGTACGTGAAGGCCGGATTTCCCGCAAATTGCAGGGTAAACTGATTGCTCAAAGAGGTGACGTTGGAGTCTATCGTCGGTTCATAGCCCAGCACGGTCAGGATAAAACTCGTGGCGTCGTAGGTTGTTTGCCAATTGATCCACGGCACAAGATCAAGCGGGCTGAAGGCGCCTCTTTCCGAAGCGTAATTCAGCAGCGTAAACGAGGTGCCGGGGGCCGGGACGTACCCATCGTTCAAATTGACGCTTAAGCCGCCGGAAAGCGCGGGGCTTCCGCCGATGAAAAGCTGGCCATAATGGTTCGAACTGCTGATGCCAAAGTTCAATGTCCCGCCGCTCAGACTGTAATTATTGGTCAATCCGATTGTGCCGGTTTGCACATCCAATATGCCGGAGCTGTTGTTGAAGTAGGCGCCGATGTCGCTCCGTCCGGTTCCCCCCGATTTGCGGACGGTCCCCTGATTGATCAACTGCCCGTCACACGGAGAATCTATCATGACATCGCCTTCAAGATCAACCAATCCGCCCGGCTCGTTAAGGAGTCCTCCAAAGCCGCTACCGCAAAAGTTAATCAGGAGATTTCCACTGATCAATTTGATCGTTCCCCAGTTGGACATTAAGGAGCTTAAGGCGTAATCGACACCGTTGCTTTGGGCCAGAATGAGCGCGCCGTTGGTTCCGATCGTCAATGAGCCGTTCCCCGCCCCGAACGAACCCGAAACCCAGTTTAGGACGCCGTTGACGGTTCCGCTGCCGACGAGAGTTGCTCCTTCGAGAAAAGCGTTTGAACTGGTCAGATTTCCATCAAGGGCAATCGATTGGCTGTTGTTGATAACGTTGGATGCCAGAATCAGCGCGCCAGTCGCCTCGGTTTGCAGGGTGCCGTTGAGGTCACCCCCTCCGTCGAAACTAATTGCGCCCGTTTGGGCATCGACAATGCCGGAATTCTCAAGAGGCGCGTAAATGTGACTTGTTCCTGTGCCGCCGGATTTGCGAATCGTGCCCGCGTTGGAAAAGGTCGGAGGGCAAAAGCCGAAATTGTTGCTTGAGATATCAATGTCCGCGTCATTTTCAATATCCAGGAGGGATCCCGGGAGGTTAAGTAACTCGCCGCTGTTGTAGCCGCAAAAGTTGATGAGTAAGTTTCCGCCGAGTACGGTGAAAGTCCCGACGTTATACAATGGGTACGCCAGCGTATAATCGACGCCGTCGGTTCCCGCCAGAATCATTGCCCCTTTATTGGTCACAGTGCAACCGATCGTGCCGTTGGTCCAATCAATCTCGCCGTTGACCGTGATGGTGTCGTAGGAGTACGCAGTGGTTGTTAGATCGCTTCCATTGACAACGAGATTTTGGAGGATCACGTTGGTGTCCAAAACGACCCCATTGGAGCCGGCAATGGGAAGAATCGCCGTATCGTTCGCGCCTGGCACTTGGTTGGGCGTCCAATTAGCGGGAACGCTCCAGTAGCCGGCTGCGGTGTTGGTCCAAAGGATTGTGGCGGCGCGCCCCGGCGGCGCCGCAATGAGAGAAAGAAAAATTCCCAAGAGCAAACAATGTGTACAGTTACGGCGTTTCATATTCGTCCTCGTTTTGGGGAGACACTCCGCAGTCAAAAAAACTCACCAGGCACTTCTCCTGTGCTTCCCAACCATAACAACAAAACGGCGATCTCGCCAACAATAAACCGATGCCGACGCGAAGTGATTGCAATCCAGGCATCGCACACAGGGGAATTGGCCTGGCATGAGGCAAATGCCGGACGCGGGAATAAGGGGTGGGCGCTTATTTGACACCTTGACGAAGCGGCACTGCCGCCCGATGTTTTTGTAAGGGAATGTCATGAATACATCAAGCTTGGCCAAATTTGGGATCATCGTTTCAACGTGTTCGGTGCTGGCGGCGGGATGCGCCGTGGAAGCCACGGGGCCGGACGGCACGGTTGCCGTTTCAACGCAACCGGGGGTCGTCTATGCCGATGCCGCGCCACCGCCGATCATCGACGAACCGGTGCCAGTAATGCCCGGGCCGGATTTTGTCTGGGTTGGCGGGGGATGGGTGTGGAGCGGAAACCGCTGGGCTTGGGAAAAGGGCCGGTGGCAACGCCCGCCGCATCCCGGCGCCCATTGGATTCCGCATCATTACGCTTACGTCAATGGACGGCACACTTTTGTGCGCGGCCGCTGGCGTTAAGGTTCGGCCACTCCAATTGCTGACAGGGGCGCGGCCCAAAAGAATCTTTCCACGGGAGTCCGGCGGTGGTATGAGTAATGTCTGACGCGCGTTTGAGCACGCACGGCATGGAAATCAAAACAATCAAACTACTGCTCGTCGAGGACAACCCCGATGATGTGTTCTTGCTGCGGACGATGCTGGGGAAAGTCAGCGGCCCGGGATTTGAGCTTCATCATGTGAATAATCTTGCCGCCGGCCTGACACGAGTGGCCGAGGGAAACATCGACGTTGTCTTGAGCGATTTGTCGCTGCCGGATAGTTCGGGAATAGATACTTTCCTCAAGCTCAAGGCCCGCGCGCACGACATTCCAGTCATCATCCTCAGCGGCACGGACAACGAAGCGCTGGCGATCCGCGCGGTCCACGCCGGGGCCGAGGATTACCTGGTAAAGGGCCAGGTCAATTGCCATCTCCTGACTCGCGCGATGATCTACGCCATCGAGCGGACGGAATCCAAGCGGGCGCTGCTGAAGGCGGAGGAGAAATACCGCGGGATATTCGAGAATTCAGTGGCGGGCATTTTTCAAACTTCCGCGGAAGGCGCGTACCTGGATGTCAACCCGGCCTTGATCCGAATCTACGGTTACGAAAGCCGCGAGGATTTGATGTCCTCCATCAGCGATATCGCCCGGCTCCTTTACGTCGATCCGAACCGCCGCGCCGAATTCGTCAAGCTGATGAAGGAGCAAAACGTCGTGCGTGACTTCGAGTCGCAGATTTATCGCAAGGACAAGTCGATTATCTGGATTTCGGAGAACGCGCGCGCAGTCACTGACGACCAGGGCAAAATCCTGTATTACGAAGGGATGGTCGAGGACATCACCGCCCGCAAGGAGGCGGAGGTGAAAGTGCGTTTCTCGGAACTTCGCTTTCGCTCGATCTGGCAAAAGTCCTTCGACGGCATGCGGCTAACCGATGACGAGGGTATGATGGTGGCAGTCAACCCGGCGTTCTGTCAGATCGTCGGGCTGCCCGCGGAAAAACTGGTGGGACGGCCCTATACCACGATCTATGCGGAGACGGAGGACCAGACGGACATGCTGCATAAATACAAGCAGCGATTCTCGGAGAAGAAGATCGAAAGCCAGTTCGAGCGCCATGTGATTTTCCGCACCGGCAAGGCCGTAGATGTGGAATTGTCCAATTCTTTTGTCGAGGTTGAAGAGGGACGGTCGCTGGTCCTGAGCGTGTTCCGTGATGTGACAGTGCGCAAGCAGGCTGAAGAGCGGGAACGCCAGGTCAATGCCGAGCTGGCGCGGAGCCAGACCGAGCTGCGGAAGAAGAACGACATCCTCGAGGAAGACCTCAAAATGGCGCGGGACATCCAACAGGCGATCCTGCCGCAGGACTATCCGACGTTTCCGCCGGGCGCCACCGAGCAAACCAGCCTCGTGCGATTCTGCCATCGCTATCGTCCAACCGGGCAGGTCGGCGGCGATTTTTTCAACATACTCGCGCTTTCAGACACCAAGGCCGGGCTGTTTATCTGCGATGTGATGGGACATGGCGTGCGCTCGGCGCTGGTGACGGCGATGGTGCGGGGCCTGGTGGAAGAGTTGCGGCCGATCGCGCTGGACCCAGGGCAATTATTGACACGAATCAACTCGGACCTTCGCGCAATATTGCAACAAACCGGAACACCGATGTTCACGACGGCGTTTTACCTGGTGGCGGACCTGGAGCGGCGGCAGATTTATTATTCCAACGCGGGGCATCCGCGTCCGTTCCTGGTTCACCGGCTCAAGGGAACCGTCGATGTGCTCAGGAATTCCGACGGCAAGTCCCGCCCCGCCCTGGGACTTTTTGCGGATTCGATATATCCGACCACGTCGTGCGACCTCGCGGCGGGGGATTTGTTGATGTTGTTTACTGACGGGCTTTTTGAAGTGGAGGGCGCGAACGACGAACAATTCAGCCAGGACCTTTTGCTCGAGACGGTGCGCAAACACACCTCGCTGCATTGCGCGGAGATGTTCACCGAGATGCTGGATGAAATCCAGCAGTTCTCCGTCAAACATGAATTTGAGGACGACGTCTGCCTGGTGGGAATGGAAGTTTCGGAGCAGTATTGAGGCCGAGCGGTAAAGGGTTACGCCATAAATCAGTTCACCCTGAACGGAAGACGGACGACCTTGTGTTCCATCGGCCAATAACGCTCGTCATCCAACTTGATTGCGTCGTGTCCTGGGGTTTTTTTATAATCAAAACCCATATACCAACTCACCATATTTTCAATCGAATTAAGCCTCACCCACTCACAATTAGACTGCCGTGCTAAAGTATCGGCAAAGCGCATTAAAATCGCGCCATAGCCCTTATTTTGAAGGTCTTGATGAATTCCAATTTCACTGACAAATAAACAGGTTGGGTCTGAAAAATGCACAGACATATAGCCCACTATTTTGCTTCCGGTTTCCAAAACATAGGTGCATTCCTTATGTTCACCGGCGACCATGTCAAAATGTCGATCTCCCCATGTTACGCGGTCCAGTGACTTGACGCCACATGTCAAGAGAGGATGTTTTAAATGCTCCTCACATAAGCAACGGATGAAAACGCTGTGAATGTTTCTTACACTCCCGTCTTTTTTCCGGTCCGGCCCTGAATCCAATCTGCCGTTTGGAATTTTATCCAAAAGAAAATATATTCGGTCTGTATCGTCAACAATTACACCCCAGATTGTCGGAATCAAGCGGCTCCCCCGTTTTATTACGAGCGAATAAACCGTGACGTTGGATGCCCCAAGTTTTATGGTTTCGTCCAAAATGCGGCTCATAGTCCCCCCTGTATGCATCGACGAATCAAACAACAACACCAACTTGTTGGCAATGTGTTCACCAGGCACGCCTTCGGTTGAAAACACAACGGCTTTTGTGGCTTCCTCGATCCCAACCGGCACGACAACTATTCTCTTTGCCAAAGCGGGATAATGTCTCTTCACTAAAGGAAGGAGCTGCTTAAACAATTCCCTTCCAGATGTCGTCACGGGGCACCATGTGGTTGGCAGCGGATCAACTCTTCTCAAACGTTCAAGAAAATCACGCAAATACGCCCGGACTTCTTCTGTTGAGAGGAAATAAGTCACCATAAGTTTTACTGGGTGCCTAAATCCCCCAGCGAACTACAAAATCCGCGAATTAAAGCATTGGATGATTTAGCCGCGACGAACTTTTCCAGAAACGATGGGATGTTCTTCGATTCCCTTGCCGATCTCCTCATAATAGCAGTCACTGCATGCTCGCCCTCTCGGTGCTTTCCTGTTTCCGGTAATCGTCTCTTGAAGCACCCTTCCACAGTAAGCGCAGTGTGCGTCCGTCTTAATTCCTTTATCCAACCTGTCAGGATGTTTAATTAGTTCTGTTAATAAAATTGCCATAAATCTGTGTTTGTGTTTCTCTCTTAACTGTTTTATGGCATGTCTCAAACGGGTTGCAAACGTACTCCATTTCCAATCAGTCGCAACATTTTTTCAAACCAAAATATTGTGAATAATGTTCACAAAAAAGCTTGACACAGGATTTAGGAATGGTCAATATCTATGTCAGGTCTTTGCCGAACTCTGAGGCGGACCCCATCCTTTAGACCACGAAACGCGTAATTTAAGATAGACTCTTCCGGTCTGCTGTCAGTTATAGTTATTGTTGTCTGTTGCTTCCTTCCGCGCTTCAAAGAACTTTCGAAAAGAGAGAACGAGTGGTGTTGGGCACCGCCCGTCCTCCCTCTCCGTTTTTCTAGGGTTCCTATTTTTACCGCCGCAGGCGGTCTCTTCTCAAGTCTTTTCGTAAAACTTCTTGACTGCTGTAATCCGGGAGGCGATGGATCCCCGCAGATGTCCTCAGGACTTACTTCCCGTCCGCATCGCCTCCCATGTCGGTGGTTTGGCCCCGTAAGCATCGGCGGCGTGATACACTTCCGCCGGCGTCGCATAATCCAACGACGCATGGGGCCGTTCCTGATTGTACCCATCAAACCAGCGCCCCAACCCGCGTCCGGCGGACAAGCCGTCTCCATAGTCTTGCAGGTAAATGTCTTCATATTTGACACTCCGCCACAGCCGCTCGATGAAGCGGTTGTCGATCCAGCGCTTGCGCCCGTCCATGCTCACTTGCGTGCCCGCCGATTCCACCGCGTCCACAAACATCGGCGCGCTGAACTGCGAGCCCTGGTCGGTGTTGGAGATCAAGGGCGTCTGCCGCCCGGCCCGCAACGCCGCTTCCCACGCGTCCACGCAAAAGGCCGCCTCCAGCGTGTTGCTTAACCGCCAGGCCAACACATAACGACTCCACCAATCCATCACCGCCACCAAATACATAAACCCGCTGGCCATAGGCACATACGTTATGTCCGAACACCACACTTGATCCGGGCCCGTCACTTCCAAATCCCTCAACAGATACGGGTAAATTTGATGCCCAAACCCTGCCTGGCTCAATTTCGGTTTGGCGTAAATCGCCTCGATCCCCATGACCCGCAACAACCGCACGACTCGCTTGCGATTGATCCCAAGGCCTTCCCGCCGCAACAGCACCGTCAGCTTGCGGCTGCCGTAAACCGGATGCTCTAAATGCAACTCGTCCAAGCGCCGCATCAAGCCCAAGTTCTCCTCCGTCTCTGGACACGCCTCGTAATAATAACTGCCGCGGCAGACCTCCAGCAGGTCGCACTGCCGCCGCAAGCTCAAGGGTTCGTCGCTGCTGATTAAATCGCGCCGACATGTCAGAGTCCCAGTTGCTTGGACTTTTTTTTAAGCCAGTCCAGGTCCACCGTCAGTTGCCCGATCTTCTGATGCAACTGCGCAATCAGTTCCTCCTGGTCGGCCGTGCCGGCCTGCCCGGCCTCGAACAACTCCGGTAAATGATCCCGAATCGTCGCCTTCCACTGCGTGACCTGAGTCGGATGCACTTGATACTCGCGCGCCAATTGCGCGACCGTCTTAAGCCCCACCAGGGCTTCGAATCCCACTTTGGCCTTATAGGCCGCACTATGTCGTTTCCGTTTTGCTTTCATAAATCCGCTCTTTCTTATCTACAGCAGACCTATAAAAGTCCATCTTAACCACTGGTCTAAATTCCGGGGTCCAGCTCACTCATTATTGTCGAGGCAAAGACCACTTTTTAACGCTTAGATATAAGTATTTTTATACTATTGCAATTTTGTCCCCCGCCGCAGGTTTTTCTTTCAAATGAAGACACCGCTATATCTTTAATGGAGATTGGGTTACACCACACGCGCGCGGGCTATCAGGTATTGTTCGACGATTTCGCCCTTGATGAGATGGCGCTGGATGATTTCCTCAAGGACGTCCGGCGAACAGGAATGATACCAAACAGCGCCCGGATAGACGACGGCGATCGGGCCGCGGACGCAGACGCGCAGGCAATTGGCCTTGGTGCGATAGACAAGCGGGCGGGGGCCAACCAAGTTAAGTTCCTTCAACCGACGCTTCAGGAATTCCCACGATTCCAATCCGGCTTCTTTGGCGCAACATTTCGCCTCGGTTTGGTCCGCGCAAAGGAAAATGTGCCGGACATACCGGCTCAACCCGAGCGTCTCGGCGGCGTTTTGCAGTTCGTCCAGCATCGTCATGCGTCGTCGCTCCTGGGAGCGAGCGGCGAGTTCTTGAGGCGGCGCAAAAGCTCCTGTTCGGCGACAAGCTCGCGCTGTGCAGATTCGGGCAGTTCGGCTATGCCGAGGCGCTGGCTGATCGAAGCCAGGCGCTGGCGTATAAACTCGTCGCGGAGGATTTTGACAATGCCTTCGCGCGAAGGCGAACCTTTTAGGACTCCCTCGGCATCTGGAATCGGGCGCGAGTCGGCCAGCAATTCCGTGATTAGGGTTTTCCACTCGTCCTTTTCCAATTGGGAAAGCCACGCGGCGACGCCCGGCCAGGCATCCGCCAATTCCAGGCGGCGCGCGACAATTTCGCGGACGAGCGAATTGGTCAGCCACGCCGCATCCAGGTGGGCGGCAATCCACTCGATGTGCTCGTCCCTTTCCAGCAGGACGCGCAGGAGCCAGCATTCGCGCGGCGGCGGGCGGGCGGGCGCGGCGGCGGGTTCATCTGGCTCATCGTCTTCAACACGCGACGTGCGCGATGCCATTTTGAAATCGCTTCGGACCGCGTCCGCGGCAACTCCGAGGCGGATGGCCGTCTTTTGCGCGTAGGTATCGCGAGTCACGTCGCTGCCGGCTTTGTGAACGGCCTCGGCCATCGCCTGAACAATCGCGCGCCGCCCGCGGTCGCTTGTCGCGTCGTTCAAAATGAAAATTCTGTCGAGATAATAATCGAAAAAGCCTGGCGCGCTTTGCATTAATTGCTTGAACGCAGCTGCGCCGAATTTCTTGATGTAGCTGTCCGGGTCGTGGGGCGCAGGTAGAATCGCCACGCGAAGCGAAAGTCCTCGTGGCGCGTCGGCCCATGCCTTCGACGCAAGTTGCAACGACACAGTCGAAGCATTGAACTGAGTTGCGACTGACAATAACGTCTCCAACGACCGTACGGCTGCCTTTTGACCCGCATCGTCCGAATCGAAACACAAGATCGCGTCCTGGGCATAACGAGCGAGAATTCGCGCGTGGTCGGCCGTTAATGCCGTGCCTTGTGGCGCAACCACATTCTTGATGCCAGACATGAAGCAGGCAATCAGGTCAATTTGTCCTTCGCAGATGATAACAGATTGGGTTTCCAATATCGCGCGCTTCGATTTATCCAACCCAAACATCAACTTGCCCTTGGTAAAAATCGCGGTTTCCGGCGAATTGACGTATTTGGCTGTTTTTTCGTCGCCCAAAATACGTCCGCTAAAACCGACGACTCGTCCCTGCTCATCGCAAATTGGAAAGATCAGCCGCCCGCGGAAACGGTCGTAAAAGTGATCGCCGCCTTCTTTGCGGAGGATCAGGCCGGCTTGTTCGACCAGCGTCAAATCGTGCTGCTTGCTCTTGGCCCAATTGACCGTGTCGTCCCACGCGTCGGGTGCGTAGCCGAGGCGGAAAAGCTGCACCGCTTCCGGCGCGACACCGCGACGGGCGAGGTAATCGCGCGCGATTTGGCCGGCTTCGCCGGAGGTCAGCGCGGATTGCCAGCGTTGAGTGATCTGCTCGTGAATTTGAAGCAGTTGGTCCTTCAAATGCCGTGTTTGAGAACCGCCCGCCTGTGCGTCCACTTCAATGGGAATCTTGGCGCGCTCCGCCAGCCGGCGCACCGCGTCGGGAAAATCAATGCTTTCAAACTCCTTAATGAAGGTGAACACGTCGCCGCCCTTGTGACAGCCGAAGCAATGAAAAATCTGTTTGTGCGGATTGACGTTGAAGCTTGGGCTTTTTTCCTTATGGAACGGACAAAGGCCCACGAAGTTGGCGCCGGCCCTTTTCAATGGGACGTACGCGCCTATGACATCGACAATGTCGCTGGCCGCGCGAATCTGTTCGAGCGTGGTGGAAGAAATGATGCCACCCATTGTTGACCGGCATTTATTTTTTCCCGCCGGACAGGATTTCGTTGACCAGCCGTTCCTGCTGCTGCTTGAGAGTTTCGACCTTGGGCGCGGGAGCTTTGGGCACGACGCTGGCGATGAGCACCAAATTGAGATTGGTTTCAATCAATGTGCCGGTGAAGGATTCAAAAAGCACAGATTGTTGGATGGAGCCGTAGGTCGGAAAGCGAATATCCGAATAGGCGTCCGCCTGGGCTTTCTCGGTTTTGGCGCGTTCGGCCTTGGTGATGATGCGCGCATTCATCAGCGCGCAAACCATTATCAGCATGCATGCGAAGCGGACCACTCCCGCGATCATCCCGAAATAGTATTCCGCCCGCCCAAACATATCGCTTCCGATCAATTTTTGGTGGATGAGATGTTTTATCCAAAGGTAAACCAGGTGAATTCCGAAAGCGATAAGCAGATAGGCGAAAATATTCGACCATAGCGGCTCGAAGCGCGCGTATTGGTGGATCAGCAGACTGAGCTGCCGATAGAACAATCCGGCCACCACGACGATGGCGATCCACTGAATCGTGGGCAAAAGCTCCTGGGTCATGCCCCGTTTGCGCCCGTACATGAGTCCAATAATGAGCCACACGGCCACCAAAAGATCCACGTAGTTAACATTTAGCCGGTTTAGACCAGGCAAAAACGCAGCCATTTGCATAAGTTAATCACTATGTTAGCACTTTCCTTGCCGTTTACGAGGCAATTCTGCCTTGCCAGTCATCCGGGGGCATTTCGCCAATCCCATTAGGGTCGCCGACGATTCGCTCGGCCAGTTCGGCGGCCGGATAAGTCCAGATTTCCGCCAGGGTCGGATGATAATGCGGCATTGCGGCCAGTTCTCCTGCCCTCATCCGCCCATGCATCGCCGCGGTGATCTCGTGGATCAAATCTCCTCCCATTGGCCCGACGCAACAGCCGCCGAGAATTTCGCCCGATTTAGGGTCGGCCAGCAATTTCACAAACCCATCGTTGGCTCCCATGATCATTGATTTGCCGTGATCGGCGAACGGGTGGCTTGCCGTCAAGAATCGAACCCCTCGTTCCGCGGCCTCCTTTTCCGTCAACCCCACCGCGGCCACCTGGGGGTCGGTGAAAGCCACGTTGGTGAGCAGGCGGTAATCGATCTCCCGTTGCCGGCGGGGATGCGCGATGTTGTGCGCGGCGATTTCGCCCTGCTCGATGCCGATGTGGACGATCTGGTAGGGCAGCGTGCAATCGCCGGCCGCGTAAATGTGCGGCGCGCTGGTCCGCATCCGCGAGTCCGTGAGGATGCAGCCTTGATTCATTCGGACGCCGGCCTTTTCCAAATCAAGCCCGGCCGTCGCCGGATCGCGTCCGAGTGCAAGCAGGATTTCCTCCGCGGCAACCGTTCGTTTCTTTTTTCCATGCAGAAAATTGATCCCCTTGTCGCGTCCCCGGCCAAACCCGTTGAGCAGCTTCGTGCCGGTCCAGAGTTGAATGCCCTCGCGGCGCAGCACTTTCTCCACAACAAGCGCGGCGTCCGTGTCGAAATCGCGCAGCAGATGTTCCCCGCGCTGTATCACAGTGACCTTGACGTCCAGCCGGCAAAAAAATTGCGCCAACTCGATCGCCACCGGTCCGCCCCCAAGGACGATCAACGAACGCGGCAGCTTCCGCAGCGAAAGCGCGTCGTCGCTTGTCATATATCCGATTGTGTCCAGGCCCGGCACGGGCGAAGGGGCGGCGACTGACCCTGTGGAAATTACAAAATGTCTGGCCCGCACCGCATTCGGCGCTCCATCACGTGAGTGGCGCAAAACGACGGTATGCGAATCCACAAAGGAGGCCCGCGCGCGGAAGAACGTAAATTTTCCTCCGGTCAATTGTTCACGGCGATATTTGGCGAATTCGGCGATCAACGCTTTTTTGCGCGCCATGATTGCGGGAAAATCGAAGCCGGCCTTGGGAATGCGCAACCCCCAGAGTTTTCCCTCCCGCGCCAGATGTAGCACCTCAGCCGCGTAAAGGAGCGCTTTGCTCGGCATGCAACCCCTCAGAATGCACAGGCCGCCGACTTCCTCGCCGCCCTCGATAACGACGGTTCGCAGGCCGGCTGCGGCGGCTGTTCGCGCGGCCGCGTAACCCGCGCTTCCGCCTCCGATAATGGCGACATCGCAGGTGAAGGGCTTTTGTGTGGTGGGTTCATTTTTCATCGCCTGTTGATTTAACCACGAAACGCGGCCCACCGCGCAATGTAAAAAGGCTCTCTGCGATCCTCTTTCTGACATCGTCCCATCTCGGGTCGATGTGTGAAAAACCGATCCGCGGAAAAACAGGATGCAGCGTGCGGATTGTCCCGCCACCGCTTTTCATTCGCATAATTGCGAATAACGCCGCCTAAGGCGGTGGAAAGAAATAAAGGTAGCAAGATGCCGCAGGGATTTTGCCGCCCAGCGAGCGCGAACGAGGCGCATATCCGCAGCGATCTGCAACGAGTGAACAACGAAGCTGGGCGGCAAAAGAACAAGGCAGGTTGCTACCTTTATTTATTTCCACCGCCTAACCTCCTTTGGCCGCGGGGTACCGCCGAAAACGGCACCAACCTTGCTAGATTCTCAGAAATGTTCGTGAAATGCAGACTCAGGTGCGTTGCGCTGGCGGGCGCCGGATTGCTGTTGACGCTGTCCCCCGCCCTTCTCCGCGCGGATGACTCCACATTGGGTGTGGGAAGCTCGGGGACATCTGCGCCCCAAGCCAAAAGAGCGACCACCAACAAATTCGCCGCGTCGAGCTGCAAAAATGTGTGGCTGGAGACCACTGTGCCGCGCCGCTATTGGACGGATCCGATCCTGCTAACGTTGACCAACGTCCAATTCACCCTGTGCGTCACCACAAACGGCCATCTGGCCGCGTGGAATTGCACTAATTCTCCCTCCCCCGGCGACGGCTGGACGGAAATGCTGGACACCAAACTTGGTTCCGCAAAATCCGCTCGAGTGGAGCTGCAGGCCATCTATAACCGCAACGTCAGCGGGTTTTTCTATTTTCGAGTCTGGCTCAACGGAACCCTCTCCGTGAATCCCCAAACCTGGTACGCCATCGAGGGCACGACGCAAAAACAATTCGGCGATCTGCCCGCGCCTGATAATATTATTGTTGATGATTTGGCGGTCACTCCGCCGTCCATCACCATCCCCAACGCTACCCGCAATGTTGATGCCGTCTCGCGGTTAAATCTTCAAGGAATGCAGAGCCTGGGCCATCGCGACTGGGCAATCAGTGATTTATCCTCCACGTTGCCGTGGCTGGTCGTTTCGAGCGACCACTCGCGCGCGGACGCCTCGTGGCTGTTCACCGACTCCGCCCGTGACAGCTATCCAAGCCGATTCTACCGCGTCACCGCACCCTGACAGCCCGTTCAAGAATGCCCGGCGAGGGCGCCGGGCCTACAATCGATGACCTGTTTTACCGGTGAGATGTAGGCCGCGTGCCCCCACGCGGCTTCCTCAGACGTTGATCCATCCCCGCCGCATCGGGGGACGCGGCCTGCAGAGATTCGGGCGTCGCGCCACCGCCGCGGTGTCGAGATGCTCCCTCCACCGGGTGTTCTCCCGGCTTTGCAGTTGCGAAGCGCCGGGAAGTTGTCAATCCTCAGCGTATGATTCAGCGGTATTCGCGGGCGGAAATGCGGGAAATCTGGACCGAACAGCGCAAGCTTGAAATCTGGCTGCGCATCGAATTGCTGGCGGCCGAGGCGCTGGTTGCCGAGGGCATCGTGCCCGCCGCGGATTTCGCCCAGATAACGGCCCGGGCCGCCTTCACTCCCGAACGCTGCAAAGAATTGGAGAAAACCCTCAATCACGACGTCGTCGCGTTCACGACCAATGTCTCCGAAAATATCGGCGCTCCCGCCAGCCGCTGGCTGCATTTCGGCCTCACCAGCAGCGATATCGTCGATACGGCTTTTGCGGTGCAGATGACGCAATCGGCGGACATTCTTATCGCTGATGTCAAGGAGTTGCGGGAGACCATTGCCAAAAAAGCCCGCCAATACCAGTTCACGCCGATGATCGGCCGCAGCCACGGAATTCACGCCGAGCCGACGACCTTTGGATTGAAGATGGCGCTGATGCACGACGAATTCACGCGGGCCTTGGAACGGTTGGAATCGGCGCGGGAACGAGTCGCAGTGGGGAAACTTTCGGGGGCGGTAGGAACCAGCGCCCATCTTTCGCCGAAGGTGGAAGCGCAGGTTTGCGCGAAATTGGGATTGCGTCCGGCGCCGATTGCCACTCAAGTCATTCAACGCGATTTGCACGCCGAATTCATCGGGGCCTTGGCGTTGGTTGGCGCGAGCATCGAGCGCTGGGCGACTGAGTTCCGGCACCTGCAACGCACCGAAGTGCTGGAGGCGGAGGAGTTTTTCGCGCCCGGTCAAAAAGGTTCCAGCGCGATGCCCCACAAGCGCAATCCGATCACAGCCGAGCGGCTCACCGGACTTGCCAGGGTCCTTCGCGGCAACAGCGTCGCAGCCTTGGAAAACGTCGCCCTCTGGCATGAACGCGACATCAGCCACAGCTCCGTGGAACGGGTCATTTTTCCGGATTCCTGCACGCTGTTGGATTACATGCTGATGACGCTAAAAAAACTGACCGCGGGGCTGATCGTGTATCCGGAAAATATGCGGCGAAATCTGGAATTATCACTGGGGCTGTGGAATTCCCAGACGGTCCTGCTGGCGCTGATCAAAAAAGGTTTGACGCGCGAGGCCGCTTACGAACTGGTTCAGCGCAACGCGATGCTGACCTGGCAGGCCAAACATGCGGGCCGGGCCGACGCGGATTTCCTGCGGCAATTGAAAAGCGATCCCGAAGTCAGCAAACATTTCGGCGATGGGGAATTGGAGCAACTCTGTTCGCTGGAATTTCATTTCCAGCATGTCAATACGCGATTTGAGAATGTTTTTGGGAGGCCTTAGTTTTACTCCTGATCCTAAACACATTGTCTTGGAGCGTGTTTGGAAAATAGATCGGCGACGGCATTGCGAGCGCGGCGGGATGGATGGCGAGGCAGCGCGCGGAAGAAATGCCAAGTCCAACAGTCAAACACATTCCCGATGGAATCAAAAAACCCATCAGGGGAAAAACGAACGATTTTGCGGCTTTTCTCAGAAAATCCCCCATTGCGCCCACTGTCAATTTACTCCGCTTGCCTTTTGCCCTCCCTCCCGGTAGTCTGCACTGGAAGCGATCGGAAACGGACTTCGAGTTTGTTTCCTGTCGCGGCCACCGAACATGAGATAACCGCAAAACAGGAAACGTGAATGGGCTCTAGCATCCGACCCGCTTCCCCTGCCGACGCCCCAGAATGGCTGGATTTGGTCCGGACAGTTCTCGGCGATCAATACCCTGTTAAAGAGGTCTATGACCTCAATTGGATCGCCGCTCAATTGAGCCCGGAGAGCGGCGCCGAAACTTGGGTCGCCGAGATGGATGGCCGGTTGGAAGGCACGATTTCATTTCTCAAGCCCGACGGCCCGAATGCCAATCCCGTCGCAAACCTGGGGCGCAATTTGATCCGGCCGGAAAGCGTGGCAAGTGGTTCGGCGGACACGCTGATGCGTTCCATCAACGAACTGGCTTCACAGCGCGGCGAGATGGCGGTTGTGCGGATTTCCGCGTTGGACAATGCGCAGCAGATCCTTTTCGAGAATCTCGGCTACTCATGCGTCGGTTTCCAACCGCTCAAGCACCTATTGCAACAGCGGGTCGGGGTGCTGTTTTATGTGCGGGGCGCAAAAAGCGTCATGGTTACGCGCAACTCGCTGTCTGAATCCCTGCCGCAGGTCAGCGAACTGGCCATCACCGCGCTGGAAAGATTGGAAATCCTCAATGCGATGGTGGTGCGCGACGGCGCCACCGGTTACCCGTTGCAATGTGATTTGAAAGTGCATGAGGGAACGATCGACGACTATGAATTGTGGCGGGCCCAGGCGGAAAGCTCCAATCCGCCGCAGGAAGTTTCCGGGCGGTTCAATCACGGTTTTGGTTTGCTGCGGATACCGGCAACTTATGTGCTGCGGGCGTTTCTGGGCCAGCGCGACCAAAAGATGGTGGCGGGACTGACATATTATCTTGACGAACAAGACCGATGCGCGCGCGTGACGGACGCCTTTTGCAGCGATGATCTTTCGATGGGTGCGCTCCTGGCGCACACGGTCAAGGCGGTGCAGGACCAGCTAAACGCGGTCTATACGGAAATCGACGTGCTGGCGACCGCGCCGCGTCTGCTCAAAAGCGCCGAGCAGCTTGGGTTTGTCCCGGTGGCGTATTTGCCGGCGTTCTTCTGCCGCAATGGGCGGTTCTCCGACGTTGTCAAACTGGTCAAACTCAATGTGAGCTATTCGCTGGAGAATGGCGATTTCACGGCGCACGCCAAGGGGATCGTTGAAATCATTGACCGCTATTTTGAAGATCAGAAGCTGGGGCTGGCTATCATCAATCTGCTGCGTCCTCTGTCCATGTTCACGGGATTGGGGGACGGCGAATTGCGCAAAATCGCCCGGCTCTTCGTGCAGAAACTTTACCGTCCAGGCGACCAGGTTTTCGCCAAGGGCGATATTGGCGACGAGGCGTACGTGGTGCTCCGCGGCAAGATCAACATTCAACTGGAAGCAAACGCGCCGCCAGTCGCGCAATTGGGCGACGGCAAGATTTTTGGGGAACTGGCGTTTCTGGACGGCGCGCCGCGCGCCGCTTACGCCGTGACAAGTCAGCCCAGCATTTTGCTGGTGATCAAACGGGACGCCTTTGCGGACCTCGTCCGCCGCGAGTCGGGCCTGGGGATGATGGTCATGCGCAACCTTGCGCAAGACCTCGCGGTCAAACTCCGCGGCGTCAATGACGCGCTGTCCGGCGCGCGAAAGATGCCGGCCAAGGCTTGATTGCGCCAAAGTGGGACTTGACTGGTGTCCTGTGAAATTCAATGCTGCTGGAAGACATGATGAAACGTATTCGATTTCTGCTCGGAGGGTTGGTTCTGCTGCTTTGTATGACGGCCATGAACGCCCGCGCCCAATCCGCCTACCAGTACCTCACTTTCTCCGTGCTGGGCCAATACAACATTGCGACCAATGATATTCCCAGCGAGCCAACGGAGACGGAACTGAAACGCGAACTGGTCATGTTCACCAGCACCAACATCGTCAAGGCCATTGCTGTGGATGCCTTTGGACTCCCAGGCTGGACCAATTGGAGCGCTGCGAGGCTCTTGCGCCGAATCAATTTGGTCACCGGCGCTGAAAGCATTTATCTTAACAAAGGCGGCACGAACGAAGTGGATGTTTCCAGCTACTTTGGAACCTCTTATCTTAGCAATTTCACGTCGGGCGTTATCAGCGCCTTTCCGGCGGCGACCAATAATTTCGGGCCCAACAACCCGAACCCGTACGGATTGTTGTATTCCGGCACACCGACAAATCACCTGACTGCGGCCGGGCTTTTTTTCATCTCGCTGACCACCACGAATCTGAAAATGAATCTGGTCGGCGTAAACTTTTCGTACCTGGCTAATGGCGCCTTGACGAACTATTCGGGCGACCAGTCCGGAACCAATTATTCCGGCGTGGTTGTTGAGCGTGAAACCATCTCGGTCATAGGGGACTTTTCGTGGACCCGGAGCACGAACATATTTGACGTCGATACAGCCACCACGAACGCCTTTTACAGCGGACCTGCCCGAGGCACGGTAATGGTCGGAGTGCCTGCCTACTCCAAACTCGCCCTGCCGTCCGAGCCGTAACCTGTCTAACGGCGGCGCCTATGGAAGTTTCAGGCGAACAAATCGAGGCCAATAAATCCGCGCGTCACTGAATAAATCGGAAAACTCGTTGGAATTGACCGCGTAGGTCACGACCAATTCGCCCGGACGGCTCAATTCCGGGTGCATTTTCCCCGCGTAACAATAAAACGCCCGCGAGAGCTTTCCTTCGTCACAATGGTAAACCACGCGCCGGTCATTCCAGGGCCCCACCGGTGATTCGGACGTCCGCATGACGATGTCGCCAAAAATATCGGGTGAATAAATCGCCGCGAAACGGTGCAAATCCGGCAGCCAGCGCACCGTCCCTTCCGGCGGCGCTTCGGTAAAAATGGGGGTGGCGTCGAGCTCGTTTTCCCCCCAATGCCCGTTTTCGTAAAACCGCCATTGCCCGAAATCGTCCAGGGAATTTTCGGACGCGCGCGCGACAAAACTGCCGCCACGCTTTCGGTTCGAGCCGTAGATATAAACATAGCCGGCATCCTTAAGAACGGCCCACCCGAACGGCTTGAACGGGACCGTACGAAATGTGATTTTCCAATCTTGCGGCGGCGCGTCCGGATTCGGCACGAAAGCAAGCGCAGTGGCGAACACTTTGAATCCCCACACCGATTTATCCGCTGTGTGCCGGACTTGCATCAGGAACACAAACAATCCGCGGTCGGTCCGAACGCCGTCCCACGGCCAAAAAAAGCTGTTGGTATCATCCACAGGTTGGAACACGGAGGCGGGTTTGCCGGCAGCGTTGGTCCGATAAAAAAACCTTGGACTGCCGCCGCCAGGGAGCAGGGCGATGGAATTGTTCACCATTGTTGCGTTGACACGTTTTCCATCGCGCACCTGGCCGATCACCGTGTCCCCGAATAGCCACAGCGTGACGCTGCTGCTGAGTGGGATCGAGTAATCCGCGTCGGCGCCGATCCAGCCGTTGGTGCGCTGAAATAGGGCGTCCAACTCCGGTGCGGGCGCGGCGGCGGCTCCGGCCGCAACAAGCATTCCCAAAAAACCAACAAAAAGCATCAGTTTGCGCACCAGCAGCACATTAAGTCTTGATCGTTGACTTTTAAACTTTAAACATGAGGAAACAGATGAGAATTGCCGTCCTGCTCCTCTTCCTCTTGACAGGCGCCGCGCGCGCCGGCGTGAAAAACCTGGAGCACGTGACGGTCTCCGGCAGCGAGTTTGTCCGCGTGGCCGACTGGGCGGAATCCGCGGGCCTGACGATGAGATGGAATGAAAGGGATCAGGACATCACGTTGTCCGGCTCCGCGAGACCGCTGGAGATTACAGTCGATTCTCGAAGAGCCGAAATCGGTGGGGTCGTCGTCTGGCTGTCACTGCCTGTCGTCAGTCGTGGCGGCGTCGCGCTGATTTCCGAAGTGGATGTGCGGACGACGCTCGAACCGGTGCTTTTTCCGAGAAAATCCGGCGCGCGTGTCAAGACGATATGCCTCGACCCGGGCCACGGCGGCAGGGACACCGGCGAGGCGGACCACAACAATTACGAAAAGCAATACACTTTGCTCCTCGCGTTGGATTTGGAGCCGCTATTGAAGAGCGATGGATTCAATGTCGTCATGACTCGCGCCACGGACAAAGCCGTCGAACTCGCCGAGCGCCCATTGATAGCGTCGCGACAAGGGGCGGACCTCTTCGTGAGCATGCATTACAACTCGGCTGAAAGTGATCTGGCTGGAGCCTCGGTGTATTGCTTGACACCTGCCGGGATGAACTCCAGCGACGTGGGAGGCGGAAAATCGCCGCAATCCGCCGAGCCTGCCAATGCCGTGGACGACCGAAATGCGCTTCTGGCCTACGAAGTGCAACGAAGCATCATCCGCGGCCTGCGGCTTGAGGACCGTGGCATGAAGCGTTCACGCTTTCAGGTGCTGAGGGAGGCCCGGATGCCCGCGATCCTGATAGAGGGGGGGTTCATGAGCCAGCCCGCGGATGCGCGGAAAATTTACGATCCGGCGTTTCGCAAGCGCATGGCCCGCGCCATCGCCGATGGCATCCTGGCCTACAAACACGCGGTCGAAAAGCCAGAGTAAACATGGCGACATAAGTGATTGCGTGCAAGGTCTCGCGGCGTACTCCCGATTGTAGGCCGGGTACCCTGACCCGGCGCGCCAATTCAATTCTCTGTTGGAGAAGCTTCGAGAACCATGAACGTACCGGAAAAAAACGAGCTGTTGAACGAAGTCCTCGGCGGCGAGGAATTGAATGCTTTTCGGGACGCGACGCTGGCCCACGGAATGGGCGCCATGCGGCGGCGCACACGCCGGCGCCGGCAATTCCAAGCTGTGGCCATAATGTCGCCGCTGTTGGTCCTGGCATTGCACTCGCATTTCCAGCGGGCGATCCCGGTCGTTCTGAAGTCCGCTCCCACGCCGACGGCTGTGGCGCAAATCGGAAACATCAAGTACATCACAGAAAAGGAACTATTCGCCCTTTTTCCCAATCGCCCAATAGCATTGATCGGAGAGCCGGGCCATCAACAATTTCTCCTGCTCAACGAACTGAAACCGAACCGGGAGTGATAGACTGAAAGAGGAGAGAGAGGCAAAAAGATGGAGGCAAAAAAACGTATGCAGAAATTTTTTTCCTCCATCTTTTTGCCTTATTTCTTGTCGCTTCAGAAAGCTCTGATTCGTCGCGCAAAGCAGCGCCTGGCGCATAATTCGCTCCGCAGTCATGCCCGCGCCAAACACTGACGACCAATGAGGGATTTTGACGGACGGCTGCGCAACGCCCTTTGAACTTTGGGTGATTGGGCGTATTGTGTTTGCCCTAATGACGCCGGGCGCAACAATCGAGAAAAAGCAACGCAAGCCGGAATTGCTGGCGCCCGCCGGCGATTGGGAGTGCGCCAAGGCGGCGGTCGAAAATGGCGCCGACGCCATTTACTTCGGCCTGGATCGCTTTAACGCCCGGATGCGCGCCCATAATTTCATGGAGGCGGATTTGCCCCGGCTCATGGATTTTCTGCATCGCCGTGGCGTCAAGGGTTACGTGACGTTCAACACGTTGGTCTTTGCGGATGAAATGGCGGCGGCGGAACAATATTTGCGCGCGTTAATCGCGGCCGATGTTGATGCCGCCATCGTGCAGGACGTCGGGATTTGCCGGCTGATTCGCAGAATTTCGCCGGACTTTCCCATTCATGCATCGACGCAGATGACTGTCACCAGCGCGGCAGGAGTCGAGTTCGTGCGCGAATTGGGCGCCAGCCTCGTCGTGCTGGCGCGCGAATGCTCCATCAAGGAAATCGAGAAAATCCCGCCCTCGACTCTGCCCCTGGAGGTATTCGTGCATGGCGCGTTGTGCGTGGCTTATTCCGGCCAATGCCTGACCAGCGAAGCCCTCGGCGGCCGTTCGGCGAATCGCGGCGAATGCGCCCAGGCTTGCCGCATGCCGTACGAGCTGATGTGTGACGGAAAGACTGTTCCGCTGGGGGATCGCCGGTATCTTCTTAGCCCGCAGGACCTTGCGGGATTGGAAGTCTTGCCGGACCTCGTTCGCGCCGGAGTGGCGTCGCTCAAAATCGAAGGCCGCCTCAAATCGCCAGAATACGTCGCCAACATCACGCGAATTTATCGGAACGCGTTGGACAAAGCCGCCGCGCCGCCCCACCAGACGCGATACAATCTGGAAATGGCATTTTCCCGCGGGCTTTACACTGGATGGTTCGCCGGCATCAACAACCAACGCCTGGTTCATGCGCGATTCGGAAAAAAGCGCGGCGTCTATCTGGGAGAAGTTCAGCGAGTCGGCTCCAGCAGCATTTTTGCGCGCCTGGAGGCACCGCTAAAGCCCGGCGATGGCATCGTTTTCGATGCCGGTCATCCCGACGAGGAGGAAGAGGGCGGACGGGTTACCACGCTGTCAAACGGCCAGGAGTCCGAAATCCGCGTCTTTGGCGAAATCAATTTCAGTCGAATCCATACGGGCGATAAAATATGGAAAACCAGCGATCCAGCCCTGGATCGGACACTGCGTCAAACCTATTCATGCCAGACCCCGCAATTCAGGCGCCCTCTCGACCTTGAAGTCCACGGGCACGCGGGAGCGCCGTTAACATTGATCGGTCGCGATGAGGCCGGGCACGTCGTTCAACTGGCCTCGTCCGTGCAACTAGCCGTTGCCGAGAAACACCCGCTGACCGACGAGAGATTGCGCGACCAATTGGGCCGAATGGGCGGAACGCCGTTTCGATTGGGACGCCTGGATAACCGTCTCGAGGGCGAGGTTATTCTCCCGATGAGCGAATTGAACAGCCTGCGCCGCGAATTGGTCAGTCAAGTTGAACAACTCCGCGCAATGCCCCGTCGCTGGGCGCTCTTGGAAAGTTCCGCGTGGACGCCCCCCGCCGTTGGCGATTCCACCGGCGAGCCGCGCCTGATAGTGCTCGTGCGAAACCAGGAGCAACTGGAAGCCGCCATCCCGTTCGATCTGGCGGCGATCTATTGCGAGTTTGAGGACCCGAAGAAATACTCCCAGGCCGTAGCGCGGTTTCGCGCCGCCAAAACAGGGTCGGAAATATTCGTTGCGCCGCCGCGAATCTTCAAAGCGGGCGAGGAGTGGATACTGAAGCAAGTCCGCTCATGCGAGGCGGATGGGTATCTCGCACGCAATTACGATCACCTCAGATTTTTCGCCGATTGTCGGCGCATCGGCGATTTTTCGCTCAATGTGGCCAACGGACTTGCCGCCGATTATTTCAAGAACCACGTCGGACTGGAGCGGCTGACGGCGTCATATGATTTGAATGTCGGCCAATTGGAGGCATTGCTGCAATCGGCACCGCCGCAATGGTTTGAGATCACGATTCATCAGCACATGCCGATGTTTCACATGGAACATTGCGTTTTTTGCGCCTTCCTGAGCCAGGGGACGGATTTCACTAATTGCGGGCGTCCCTGCGACAAACACCAGGTCCAAATCCGCGACCGCGTGGGCTTGGAACATCCGTTGAAGGCGGACGCCGGTTGCCGGAACACCGTATTCAACGCGCGCGCCCAAACCGGGGCCGAATATGTCGGGCGATTGCTAAAACTTGGGGCGCGGCATTTTCGGATCGAATTCGTCAACGAAAGCGCAGATGAAACTGCACGAGTCATTGGAAAATATCAGGCTCTGCTTAAAGGAGAAACAACCGGGGCGCAACTTTGGCGGGAACTAAAGCTGCAGAATCAACTCGGTGTGACGCGCGGCGCGGTTTGAAGGCTCATGGATCGAGAGTAATGGCGTCCCACTTCATTTTGTGGCGTTCAGCGTAGGCGGCGAGGATTTTCTCATGCTCGATTAACACCGAGCGAACCACTGCGGAGTCGTCGGCATGGCCGAACTCCGGGATCGCGTCCGGGATCAAGTCAAATTGCCGGTTGGCGTATAAGATCGCGAAAACGGCGGAGGCGGCGGTGATGTAAGGCAGATCGTCCTCCACGCCTTCCGCAAAGTCCTCCACCACATCGGCTAGGAACTCCAATTGATCGGAAAGATGGGGATATGCCGGGTCGTTCAGCTCATTAAATTTGAGCTTTAGGAACGGGAGCTTCTTATGCACGCCTTTCAGGATATTGGGCGTGACCGATGCCGCTCCGTGGTGCATAAACTTCGATGTCTCCGACATGCCGCCGACCATACTCAACCTGCTTCGCCTTGGCAAGCCATTATTGACTGCTGAACCGAGGCTGTGCGCATCTTCGACGCTGCTACGGTCCACTCGGAGCGACGTTCGCCGAACTCTGTAGGCCGCGTCCCCCGACGCGGCGCGCCAGGGCGAAACTCGCTTCGCGCCGAGTCAGGGGACGCGGCCCGTAGAGAATCGGGAATTGCGCTTCGGTAGCATTGTCAAAATGCGCACTCCGAGGCTTTTGGCGGCGCTTTTTGCATGGACTTGAAAAAATAGATTGCCAACCAACTATTTTAACAAGTAATAGTCCGGCGGGCTTGCTTGCGTGGTTCTCCCCCTCGTGTTGGCGGGCCCGAATTGTCCAGCATGGGCGCTACCATAAACCTGAGGCCGTCGGCTTCCGCCGATGCGCCGGCTTGGTCGTGCGGCATTCCCCGCCCTCGTCAAGAGTTCAATCGGGTTATTAAAAACCGCTGAACATGGGCGCGATCACCTTTTCCCTTGACGAAAACCTGGCGGCGTTCCTCTCCCAACAATTGCCGATTGGGCTTTTCATCGAAACAGGCGCTTTCCACGGCGATTCTCTCGATCTCGCCCGCCGACATTTTCCGGAATGCAGGTCGTGCGAAAAGTCCCCCGAACTCCATGAGCAGGTGCGGGCGAGATTCTCCGGACATTCGAACATCAAAGTGCAACTTTCCGATTCGCCGGCGTTCCTTGCCGGCCAACGGGAGGAATTTGCGTCCCGGCCTTCCCTTTTTTGGCTCGACGCGCACTGGTGCCAGGCCGAGAAAACCGTTGGCCGCTCATCCCAAAGCCCCCTCCTCGCGGAACTGGAGGCCATCGGACCTCTCCACGCCGACAGCGCCATTCTTATCGATGACGCCCGGCTCTACCTCTGCGCCCCCCCGTTGCCACACGACTGCGCCGGTTGGCCAGATTTCCACACAGTCTTGATGTTGTTGCTCTCACTGAGTTCCAAGCACCGGGTAATGGTTCTGAACGACGTAATCATTTTTTTCCCCGCGCGCATCACAGCGGCGATGAATGATTTTGCCCACCGGCATGGCGCCGACTGGCTTGTGATCCATCATCTTCTCCAAGCCTGCCAGGCGCGGGAAAGCGACCGCCAGGCGCGTCGATTTCCCTCCGTCAACTTTTTCCGCCATTTAATCCGGCCAAGGACCGAAAACCGTTCTGACCATGCTCCCCATTAGCGTCCTCATTCCCACCCGCAACTGCGGCGCGCTTGTCCCGGGCCACATCGAATCGCTCCGGCCCTGGATAGACCTGGCTCAGGAGGTCATTGTGGTTGACAGCAGGTCCGCCGACGGCACGGTCGATCTTTTGCGGGCGGGAATTTCCCATCCGCAGATTCGATTCCTGACCCATCCGCCGGGGCTTTACGAATCGTGGAATTTTGGAATCCGGAACACGGCGGCCAAGTACGTTTACATCGCGACGGTGGGGGACTCAATCACGCGCGATGGCGTGGAGCACCTCTTCCAGGTGGCCGAGCAATTCCAAAGCGACGTTGTTATCAGCAAGCCTGACTTCATCAATGACAGCGGCGCTCCGCTAACGGACGATCGTTGGCCTGTTGATGTGATTATCGAGCGCCTCGAGATTGATCGTCCCCGGCTACTGGCAACCACGGAACAGTTCCTTTTCGCTGTCACCAACACCTGGGGGGCGATCCTAGGCAGTTCAGCCAGCGACCTTTACCGGGCCGATTGCCTGAAAGCCCGTCCCTTTCCCGTCGAATATGGCACTGCCGGGGACGGCGGATGGGGCATCCAAAACATCTTCGAGGTAAAAATCGCCGTGACAC
>Ga0364866_10183_pt2 | contig 38996 bp, 47 predicted proteins | sample ExccelAu500001D3_3_FD_206913 | JGI IMG/M metagenome (GOLD analysis project Ga0364866, IMG submission 206913) | Enriched cells from Trout Bog Lake Hypolimnion, Wisconsin, USA - BchlTB.Aug13.5000.01.D3 | ecosystem: Environmental > Aquatic > Freshwater > Lake > Hypolimnion/Profundal zone | place...
ATGAGTTTGAAGGCGGCCTTTTTCCCACCCTTTAAGGTAAAAGACAAAATGGCGCCACCTGCTTTACAAAAGCCATTGGCCTTGGGTGCTGATGTTGTAATTCACTCTGCCACCAAATATTTAGATGGCCAGGGGAGAGTTGTTGGTGGCGCTATTGTTGGCAGTAATGATTTTGTCATGGGTAAAGTATTTCCGTACGTGCGTACTGCTGGACCAACGCTTTCAGCATTCAATGCTTGGGTATTCCTAAAAGGGCTTGAAACTCTTGAGTTGCGAATGAAGCAACAAAGCCAGAATGCCTTGGACTTAGCTCAATGGCTTGAAAAGCAGTCTGCTGTTGAACGTGTTTACCATCCAGGATTAAAGTCTCACCCGCAACATGATTTGGCTAAACGTCAGCAAAAAGCAGGTGGCGCCATTTTGTCTTTTACCTTAAAGGGTGGGAAAAAGGCCGCCTTCAAACTCATCGACCAAACCAAGCTTTGCTCAATTACCGCTAATCTTGGCGATACACGCACGACCATTACCCATCCCGCAACGACCACTCATTGCCGCGTAACGCCTGAAGCGCGTAAGGCTGCCGGAATCTCTGATGGCTTGGTGCGCATTGCGGTTGGCCTTGAGAATGTGATTGACCTAAAAAATGATCTTGTTGGTGGCCTGAAGAAGTGAAGCTTGAATTCATATGAGCTTTGTCGAGCAAAATCAATTTTGGAATGAACGCTTCAACAAAGAGGAGTTTATCTTTGGCAAAGAGCCAAACGAATATCTCGTCCAACAAACTAAGGCGCATTTGAAGCCGGGCCTTAAGATCTTATGCATCGCCGATGGCGAAGGTCGTAATGGAGTATGGCTAGCGAAACAAGGTATGCAAGTTGACGCATTTGACGTTTCTGATATTGCACTTGCTAAGGCAAAACAGTTTGCCCAAGATAATTCAGTAAAAGTTAATTATTCCCTGAGCGATACAGATGGTTGGACTTGGGAGTCAAACTCTTACGATGCCATCGTTGCAATATTCATCCAGTTTGCCGATTCGGAAATGAGACAACGTATTTTTAAACAAGTTCAATTGGCATTAAAACCAGGCGGAATTTTTATTTTGCAAGGCTACACGCCTAAGCAAATTGAATATAAAACAGGCGGTCCTTCTCTACTCGAACACCTTTATACAGAAGAGGGGATTCGTGATTTAACTAAAGAATTGAGAGTCCTTGATCTCAATTGTTATGAAAAGGTCTTATCTGAGGGGGCAAGACACAGCGGTATGTCTGCCTTGCTGGGGTTGGTTGCACAAAAACCCTAATCAAATTTGGGCCAATATCTTCATGCTTAATCGAGAAGGCGTCGCGGGTCATTAATAGGGCGCAAGGGCATGATGTGTATCTTGTCTTCATCTAACTTAATGTAAGTGGATTTTCCCGCCTCAAGAGAAAGACGTCTTACTTCAGCCGCCGAGGCTTCCCATGAGATTTTATTCTCACCACCTTTAATGCGAAGTTGAATCAATGCTATTTGACCCAAGGCGCTCACTTGTTCAACGTTAGCCTCAATACTTGCGGGAGTCTGCTCCGAATGAAGGCTAAGACCATCAGGCGGGATAACCCAAGCAACCGGAGTCCCAGGAGGAATCTTTCCTTTATCGATGACATTAAACGCTTGTTCACAGCCATTCCAAGTAAGATTGCCAGCAGTGAATACACCTTCGAACATATTATTGATTCCGACTAACTGGGCAACTCTTGAATTGCGGGGTTTTTGAAACAAAGTTTTGGGAGAGGCTGTTTGTAAGCTAATACCCTGGTCTATCACCGTAATGCGATCTGCCAATAAACTTGCCTCTCGTAAATCATGTGTAACCAAGAGAATGGGGATATTCAAATCTTTGCGCAGATCCGCTAAGGTTTTGTATAGACTTTGTCGTGTCGGAGTATCGACTGCGGAAAAGGGTTCATCAAGCAAAAGAATTTTTGGTTCTCTAGACATTGCTCTGGCCAAAGCCACCCGTTGTTGTTGTCCGCCTGATAATTGAGAGGGAATTCTTGACGCCAGGTCGGCGATACCCATGCGCTTGAGCCAATTGAAAGCAATTGATTTTCGTTTGGCCGCGGTATATCCAGAGTTTTGCAGTGGAATTGATACATTCTCAATTGCAGTCAAATGGGGAAAGAGTGCGTATTGCTGGAAGAGAAATCCACAAGGCCGTTGCGATGGCGGTAGTATTACTTCGACGCCTTTGATATTGCCACCCGCAAACCAAATTTGATCGTTATATTCGATGCGACCGATATTGGGATTGCGAAGACCTGCGATGGTTCTCAACACACTAGTTTTTCCGCTTCCCGATGGACCAACAAGCGCATGCAATTCTCCTGGCATACATTCCAGACTTACCTGCAGTGGCATTGGATGGTCTTGAGCGATATTGATTTTTAACATCAGGTAGCTCGATTGGAGTTCTTATTTCTTGTGGCGCCAAATACGCCATAAGAAAATGCAATGGAGGCTAAAGAAATGCCCAGCAGTAGCAAAGATAGCGTACCCGCACCCGAAATATCAAAGTTTTGTACTTTGTCAAAAATGGCGATAGAAACCGTTTTAGTCTCACCCGGTATTGCGCCACCCACCATAAGCACAACGCCAAACTCTCCAAGAGTGTGTGCGAATGTAAGAACTGCTGCGCTGACAATTCCGCGCCATGCCAAGGGTAGCTCAATGAGGTTAAAAGTTTGCCAACGCGATAGTCCGCTAACTTGTGCCGCCTCAACAATTTCAGGTTGAATAGCTTCAAATGCGCGTTGAATCGGTTGAATGGCAAAAGGAAGGTTAACGATCAGAGAGGCTATCAGGATGCCTGTAAAAGAGAAGACTAAAGGCAAACCAAAAAGACTGACTCTTCCCAAGCTCACCAAAAGGTAATACCCAAGAACCGTTGGCGGCAAAACCAAAGGGAGGGCAAGAAGACCTTCAATCCAGCCCTTGAGTGCGCCAGCACGCGCTAGAAAGTGTCCGATCCATATTCCCATGGGAAGAAGCGCAGCTAGCGTACATAGGGCTAGTTTGAGGGATAAAAGGACGGCTTCTAGATCAAGCACGGGGATATTTTGGTTTCTGGGCTGGATTAATGGGTCTATTTTCCCCGATGTTGAAGAGTTGAGTGAAAGCACCGCTCAGCAATCACCCGTTGAATCTGTAAAATCCCTATAAAGTACTGAATTACCGCTGATTTAGTGGTCATTAGGCGGGTGGTTAATAAAAAGGGATGTTTATGAATCTGCAGCGTCGCGAGGTATTGAAATATACGGCGGTCTTTGGTTTGATGGCTTCGGCTGGCTTAATTTCTTCGGCCCAAGCTGAGGAGTGGAATAAAGCGGCATTTGAAGGAAAAACTATCGAGGATGTTTTTAGTGTGTTTGGTGCCGGGAGCCCAGATAAGTCTAGCGCCGTGATTTTAAATGTACCTGAGATTGCTGAAAACGGTGCAGTTGTGCCAGTGAGCATTAGCACTACTCTAAAAGCGCAGCAACTAGCCATCCTGGTGGAAAAAAATCCCAATGCCTTGGTAGCACAATTCTTTATTCCCACCGGAACAGAACCCTTTGTAACAACCCGCATCAAGATGGCTCAAACATCTAATGTGTATGCCCTTGTTAAGGCGGATGGTAAATGGAGCATGGCTGCAAAAGAGATCAAAGTTACCTTAGGCGGTTGTGGTGGCTAATTGGCCAAATTTGAATATCAAGAAAAAATAAAGGAAACGCGATGGGTGATCCAATGCGCATTCGGGCAGCCGAAAACAATGGAATAGTAGAGGTAAAGATTTTAATGAAGCACGATATGGAAACTGGTCAGCGCAAAGATGCGGCAGGTAAATTGATTCCAGCATGGTTTATTACTATGGTTTCAGTAAAGGCACAAGGTAAAGAAGTCTTTGCGGCGGATTTTGGTACCGCTATCTCCAAAGACCCTTTTTTGAATTTCAAATACAAGGGTTCTAGGGGAGATAAGCTGCTTGTGAGTTGGGTTGACACTCGTGGTGATAAACGCTCTGATGAGGCTAGCGTTTCATAAGAAACTTATGTTGAAGATTTTATATTTGCTTCCCAAGTGCTCGCTTTTGCTTGCAACTGGATTATTTGTCATGCATGCGAATGCGCAATCTACAGCGGACGCAATCGCTAAATATCGCGAGATGATTGCCGATGGCAACCCGGCAGAGCTTTATGAGGCAGCAGGTGAGGAGCTTTGGAAAAAGCCAGCTGGCCCTAAAAATGCAACGCTTGAGAAGTGCAATCTGGGTCTTGGACCTGGCGTCATCAAAGGGGCAGCCGCACAGCTGCCTAGGTATTTTCCGGATACCAATCGAGTTCAGGATCTTGAATCACGCCTAATAACATGTATGTCCACCCTGCAGGGAATTTCCGCCCAGGAAATTATTGATGCCCCTTTTCAGCAGGGGTATAAAAAAACAATGGATGACATTGTTGCGTATGTTGTTACTTATTCAAAAGATCTCAAAGTCAACGTAAGCACAAAGCACCCAAAGGAAAAAGAATCTTATGAATTGGGTAAGAGGGCCTTTTTCTATGAGGGTGGCCCCATGGATTTCTCTTGCGCAACTTGCCATGGGTCAACTGGAAAAAGAATTCGGATGCAAGATTTGCCGAATCTCACAACCCCAGAAGGCGCTATAGCTGGTTGGGGGTATTGGCCCGCTTACCGCGTCTCTAATGGGCAATTTTGGACCATGGGCTTACGTCTGAATGATTGCTATCGTCAACAGCGTTTTCCTTTCCCTATCTATGGATCGGAGGTTCTTACTGCCTTGTCTATGTATATGGCCGTTAATGCAAACGGTGGCGTTATTCATACCCCCGGATTGAAGCGATAGGGATCCTGCTATGAAAATAAATCTGATTAAAATTTTCACTATCTCATTATTAATAGCCTTGTTCCAGCTTGCATATGCCCAAAACAATCTAGATGCAAAGTTTGAAAAAATGATGGCCAGTGGATTTAAAGCGGAAGGGATTGCTGGTCTTGATCGCATTGATCAAGACGAGACGCAAAAATTTTGCTCTGATCCTATATTTGTTAATAGCAAGCAAGGCGCTATACATGCTTTGAAGATTCAGAATCTGAACATGGCAAGCATTTTGCAGCCTAGTGATGGCCGCTTTATTGGCGACTGGAAAAGAGGTGAAGTAATTGCCCAAAGCGGTCGTGGCGGAACTTGGACTGATAAACCCGATGCCGTTAATGGTGGTGGTTGCTACAACTGCCATCAGATTGATAAAAAAGAAATTTCCTATGGCAATCTCGGGCCTAGTTTATGGAATTACGGTAAGAGTCGCGGATATTCCCAGGAGGTGATCGCTTATACATGGAATCAAATCAATAATGCGAAGGCTTACAATGCGTGCAGCAATATGCCCAGATTTGGACACTTCAAATTACTGACCCAAGAGCAAATACAGGATGTAATGGCTTTATTGCTTGATCCTCAATCTCCGGTCAATCAATAGCAGACATCAATGTCTCTTAATCGTAGGGAATTCCTCCAGGCTCTAGCAATTGCTTCTGCAGGTGGCATGGGTTTGCATTCCGAACTTTCATATGCGCAGAGCGGGGCTAATAGCTTTTATGACTTGCCAAAATTTGGCAATGTCCATTTAATGCACTTTACCGATTGTCATGCGCAGCTCTTACCAATTTATTTTCGTGAGCCTAATGTCAACATCGGCATTGGCTCTCAAGCGGGCAAAACCCCGCACTTAGTTGGCGAATACTTTTTGAGGGAAAATGGGATAGCACCGGGCTCCCGTGATGCGCACGCATTCACCTTCTTGGATTTTCCATCGGCAGCAAATCACTATGGTCGCATGGGTGGATTTGCCCATATGGCAACATTAATCAAGAAAATAAAGGCCTCAAGACCTGGTGCATTGCTCTTGGATGGTGGAGATACATGGCAAGGCTCCGCAACTGCATTATGGACGCAAGGACAGGATATGGTTGATGCCGCCTTAGCGCTTGGTGTGGACGTTATGACGGCGCACTGGGAGATGACTCTAGGGGAGCAACGCGTCTTAGAGATTGTTCAAAAAGATTTTCAAAATAAGATTGCTTTCATTGCGCAAAATATTAGCACTTCTGATTTTAGTGATGAAGTTTTCGCGCCCTATGTTATCCGTGAGATGAACGGCATTCCTATTGCGATTATTGGACAGGCATTCCCATATACGCCAGTTGCAAATCCCCGTTATTTCACGCCAAACTGGACTTTTGGAATTCAAGAGGCTAATCTGCAAACGACTATTGATCATGCTCGATCAAAGGGCGCAAAGGTGGTTGTATTGCTTTCTCATAACGGGATGGATGTTGATCTTAAGCTTGCTTCACGAGTTCGGGGTCTTGATGCAATCCTGGGTGGCCATACTCACGATGGCGTTCCGATACCAGTCAAGGTGAAAAATGCTGGCGGCATTACCCTAGTAACCAATGCGGGCTCTAACGGAAAATTTCTGGGTATTCTTGATTTTGACGTGAGAGGTGGAAAACCAGTCGATTTCCGATACAAACTTTTGCCTATCTTTTCCGATCTCTTGCCTGCAGATCAGAAGATATCTGATTTAGTTTCTGGAATTCGCAAACCCTTCGAGAGTCGTCTAAATGAAAAGCTTGCAGTCACTGATGAACTGCTTTATCGGCGCGGGAACTTCAACGGTAGTTTCGATCAGCTAATTTTAGATGGCTTGATGATACAAAAAAATGCGGAGATTGCATTTTCTCCAGGGTTTCGTTGGGGTACCAGTTTATTGCCTGGCCAAGCGATAACTATGGAGGGTCTGATGGATCAAACGGCCATTACCTATCCGTACACCACCGACTCGCTTATGACTGGCGAGGCAATCAAAATCGTTTTAGAGGATGTTGCTGATAACTTATTCAACCCAGATCCTTATTATCAACAAGGGGGTGACATGGTGAGGGTGGGTGGACTGCGGTACACCATAGATCCGAATGCAGGTATGGGCAGTCGCATTTCCAATATGGAATTGAATGGAGTCTTGATTGAGGCTGGTAAAAACTATCGAGTTGCTGGCTGGGCGCCCGTTAGTGAAGACGCGAGAAACTCTCCAACAGAGCCAATCTGGGACCTGATAGCTCGGCACCTCAAAGACGTAAAAATTATTAAACCAAAAAAATTAAATGAGCCCATCATTAAAGGCGTTACGAATAATCTTGGAATTGCCCCTCTTAACAAAGCCTAATACGAATTAATCCCATGCATGCAAAAATTTCATCCCCATCCCTCCGATTTTTATTCTTAACATTTCTTGGGGTTGCCGCCCTGTCTTTTTCGGGGCTTGTCTTTGCGCAAACCAAAGTGGTTTATCACATTGATGACGCTCAGGCACAAGGTCTCAAAGGCCTTAGAAATATCCGCAATCATCTGGACGCATCACCGCAAACTAAAATTATTGTTGTGACACATGCTGCAGGGGTTGACCTTTTAATGGAGGGTGCGAAGGATCAGAAAAATAATATTGAGTACGGGCCACTTATTTCTGACCTCAAGTCTCGAGGCGTGGTTTTTGAGGTATGCGAAATTACCTTAAAAAACCGTAAGCTTTCAAAAGATCAGTTTGTGCTTGATGCTGATTTCACCCCCTCTGGAGTGGTGAGGATCGCCGAGCTTCAATATATAGACCACTTCGCCTATATAAAACCTTGAGTCCAATACCACCCAAAGTAAAATGCTCACATGAATACAGTTGATATCGCAGCTATAAGCCACCAAGCTCTATGGGCCAGCTTTCTGGTGACCTTTGCGCTTGGGGTAATCATGCAACGCACTAGTTTTTGCACTATGGGCGCAATCTCGGACTTTCTTATGATGTCAGACCTCTCTAGACTAAGGCAGTGGTCTCTGGCTATTGGGGTAGCGATTATTGGGGTCACGCTATTGTCCACGATGGGGTTCATTGATGTCAGTAAGTCGCTTTATACGAGCAGTAAATTGCCATATGCCTCGATAGCCATTGGCAGTATTTGTTTTGGTTTTGGCATGGTTCTAGCATCGGGTTGCGGAAGCAAAACGCTTGTACGTATCGGTGGTGGTAATCTAAAGTCTTTTGTGGTGTTTCTTGTGCTGGGTATAGTCGCCTATATGACCTTAAAGGGCTTTTTAGCCGTCTTACGCGTTAATACGCTTGACACTTTTTTTATCACACTAAATTCCAATCAAGATCTACCGAGTATTCTCAGTTCAAAAATAGCCATGCCCAAAGTTAGTGCACATCTATTTCTGGGGTGTGCTATTGGCGGTATCTTTGCGCTCTTTGCGCTCTTAAAAAAATCATTTTGGTCTTTCAATAATCTTCTTGCTGGTTTTGGTGTTGGTCTTGCCATCTGCTCCATCTGGTGGATATCTGGTTACTTAGCATTTGTTACGGAAGATCCACAAACATTAGAAGAGGTTTTTGTAGCTACTAATTCTGGCAAGATGGAAAGCTTATCCTTTGTTGCCCCCTATGCTTATTCGTTAGATTGGTTAATGCTCTATAGCGACACCTCTAAAGTTCTGACCATTGGTATTGTTGCAGTTCTTGGAATGGTCTGCGGTTCTGCTGTTTATGCATTGCTGAGTGGATCGTTTCGCTGGGAATCATTTGCAAATGTCGAAGATACCGCCAACCACATGTTGGGTGCGACTTTAATGGGTTTTGGCGGCATCACTGCTTTGGGGTGCACAATTGGACAGGGGCTTAGCGGCATTTCTACCTTAGCACTTGGCTCATTTTTGGCTTTACCAGGATTTTTCTTGGGGGCTTATTTGGCTTTGCGTTATTTGCAATATCGCCTTGCTCCAAATCCCTGCGAGTAATCGCTCAGATAAATAGGATATTCAATGCAGATTAACTGGTTAGAATTTACTCCCGGTCCAGCGCTGCTGGGAGGCGCAATTCTTGGCCTAGCTGCTGCCCTGTATGTTCACTTACATGGACGTATTTTGGGTATCAGTGAGATTATTTCTGGGCTACTGACACCAACATCAGGTGATCTCATTTGGCGTTTAAGCATGATCTTTGGCTTGTTGAGCTCACCACTTTGGGCGGCATGGCTTTTTGATATGCACCCCATTCAAGTTATTGATGCCGATTTTTTTACCATCATCCTTGCTGGTTTACTGGTCGGTTTTGGCTCGGCTTATGGATCAGGTTGCACCAGTGGACATGGCATTTGCGGTTTATCCCGCCTCTCACTTAGATCCTTGATTGCCACGCTTTCATTTATGCTTGCTGGCTTTCTTACGGTTTTTGTGATTCGTCATTTGATCGAGGCTTGAGATGAGAAAACACTTTAGCCTTGTTAGTCAGTATCTGATTGGAGTTATCTTTGGTTTTGGCTTGCTTATTTCTGGTATGGCAAATCCACAGAAGATCTTAAATTTTCTGGATCTGGCCGGCTCTTGGGATCCATCTTTGATATTTGTTGTGGGTGGCGCCGTACTAGTTGGAATGGCCGGCTTCTATCTATTGGCTAAGCGCGGCAAGGTTTTCTTTGGTGGGATACTGCATATTCCGACAAGGCGTGATGTTTCAAAGCCTCTAGTGATTGGCAGTTTGATATTCGGTGCTGGCTGGGGGGTGGCGGGATTTTGTCCCGGCCCCGCAATTGTTTCCATTGGTTTGGGGCAAATCAAGGCTCTCGTCTTTGTTATTGCCATGGTCATAGGCATGTGGGTTTGTGAGCGTTTCTTCAGTGCTCATAAAAAATCACCCTAATTTAGAATATTTTTTCATTAAAAAAATTTGAGGTTTAAATGAGTCTAGCAATTACACGTCACAACGATGAGTTTGGCACCCTTGGCCAAATTGATCCAAGCCATCTTACCGAGATTGCAGATCGGGGCTACAAGAGTGTGATTAATAATCGGCCGGATGGTGAAGGTGGTTCGGATCAGCCAACCAATGAATCAATACAAGCCGAGGCTGAAAAGCTTGGCTTGAATTATGTTTATCTACCTGTTGTTGGCGGAGCCTTTACTCCTGATCAAATTAGGGAAATGGCGCGCCTTTTAAACGTATTACCAAAGCCAATTTTGGCCTTTTGCCGATCTGGCGCACGTTCAACAAACTTGTATCACTACGCACAGCAAATTAGCTAATATTCATGCGCATTAATATTCCAATAGAAAAGCGGCTAGTTCATGAGATGAGCATGCCCATTCGCTGGGGTGATATGGATGCATTTCGTCATGTGAACAATACAGTCTACTTTCGGTATATGGAGCAGGCTAGGGTAGAGTGGATTGGAACATTAGGTATTGAGGTGGGACCAGGAAAAGGTTCAATGCTTATGATCAATGGTTTTTGCAACTTTTACCAACAGCTATCTTACCCTGGCGAATTGATTCTAAAGACCTATATTGGAACTATTGGTAAATCGAGTGTTGATCTCTTTACGTCCATGGCTTTGACGACTAGCCCCGACACGTTGAGTGCTGAGGGTGGAGCAACCATGGTTTGGGTTGATCTACAGACAAATAAATCAGCCCCATGGCCCGAGCATCTTCTTCATAAGATAGCCTAAGGAACTTTTTGCGATCTAGTAACCCCCATATTCTGACGCTTGATCGCTTTAGATCTGAGCGCTCTCAATTTGATGTCATTATTGACGTGAGATCTCCTGCTGAATTTATCTTGGACCATATCCCAGGGGCAATCAATTGCCCTGTTCTAAATAATGAAGAACGAGCACGGATCGGCACTCTTTATAAGCAAGTATCACCCTTTGCCGCTAAAAAATTAGGCGCTGCGCTAGTTTCTCGAAATATTGCCAATCACCTTGAATGTACATTTATCGATCTCCCTAGAGAATGGCGCCCTCTAATTTACTGTTGGCGAGGCGGCGAGCGGAGTGGTGCTTTTACCCATATCCTCAATCGTATTGGGTGGAAAGCAATGCAACTGGAGGCTGGGTACCAAGGTTTCCGTCGTATAGTGATTAACGATCTCGAGCAAGCTGCTCAGAACTTTTCTTTTCAGGTTATTTGCGGCATGACTGGCAGTGGTAAGACTCGCATCCTCCATGAGCTTCAAGCCTTAAATGCTCAGGTGCTTGATCTTGAGGGGCTTGCGGTTCATCGAGGCTCTGTCTTGGGTAATGAGCCAAATATTGATCAGCCCACCCAAAAAGGTTTTGAAACAGCTCTTTGGCATGCATTCCAAAGCTTAGACAAGCAAAAAATTGTTTTTGTAGAGTCGGAGAGCAAAAAGGTGGGTGGCTTGCATATCCCAGACCCACTCATGGAAAGAATTCGTAATGGTAAATGCATGGAGTTGCGATCCAGCATAGAGACTCGCGTGTCTTGGTTGATTCGCGAATACCGCCACTTTCTATCAGATACTGATAATTTTAAGAAAAAGCTTGCCTTGTTAACCTCGCGTTATGGCAAGGTTCAAATCGAAAAATGGACTAATGAAATTGATGCTGGGAATTTTCCGTCTTTGGTTGAAGAGCTATTAATTACGCACTACGACCCTTCGTATCAATCTTCAATTGAGCGAAATTTTCCAAAATATAAAGCAGAAAACTTTGTGCAGCTTGCCGATGATGGTGATGAGGCCTTTGTAAATGCAGCTCAGGCTATCCTGATGAAGGTTGGCTCTTAACTAAAGGCCTGAATTCCAGTTTGTGCCCTGCCAAGAATTAACGCATGAATATCATGGGTGCCTTCATAGGTATTCACAACCTCGAGATTCAACATATGTCGCACGACGCCATACTCATCTGAAATACCATTCCCGCCGTGCATATCCCGAGCCATACGGGCAATATCTAAGGATTTGCCGCATGAGTTACGTTTCATGATGGAAGTGATTTCCGGCGAGGCAATCCCTTCATCTTTCATGCGACCAAGACGAAGGCAACCTTGAAGGGCTAAAGCGATCTCCGTTTGCATATCGGCTAGCTTCTTTTGAACGAGCTGATTGGCTGCAAGAGGGCGTCCAAATTGCTTGCGATCCATGGTGTATTGGCGAGCGGCATGCCAACACCATTCTGCCGCCCCTAATGAGCCCCACGCAATACCGTAGCGCGCAGAATTTAAGCAGGTGAATGGACCTTTCAGACCAGTTACTTCAGGGAATTCATTTTCAGCAGGTACGAACACTTCATCCATTACTATTTCACCGGTGATCGATGCGCGAAGCCCCATCTTGCCGCTAATTTTTGGAGCGCTTAAACCCTTCATTCCTTTTTCGAGAATATAGCCCCTGATAATGCCTTCATCATTTTTTGCCCAAACTACAAATACATCCGCGATGGGAGAATTCGAAATCCACATCTTTGAACCAGTCAAAGAAAATCCGCCTGGTACTTTTTTTGCGCGAGTAATCATGCCGCCAGCATCTGAGCCATAGTTGGGTTCTGTTAGACCAAAGCAACCAATCCATTCACCAGTAGCGAGTTTAGGAAGATATTTTTGCTTTTGAGCTTCGCTACCAAATTCATCAATGGGAACCATTACCAATGAAGATTGAACACTCATCATGGATCGATAGCCAGAATCTACGCGTTCAATTTCACGGGCAATCAGCCCGTACGACACATAGTTGAGATTGGCGCCACCATATTCTTCGGGAATAGTGATGCCGAGCAACCCAAGCTCTCCCATTTCACGAAAGATTGCCGGATCAGTGGTTTCATTGCGATAAGCATCGTGAATACGAGGCATCAATCTGCCTTGGGCGTATTCTGCGGCGGCATCTCGAATCATCCGCTCTTCTTGCGTTAATTGGGTATCAAGAAGAAGGGGGTCTTCCCACCGAAAGCTTGGTTTACTCATTGTTTTGCGCCCTGTTAGATTTTTGTGGGGTTCTGTGCATTTTCAAGAATCCCTATATTCTTACTTGTATTATCCATTTTTTCTGGGCTTAACCGTCTCCAAAAATATCCGCTATGCCTAAAACCAGAGCCCATCATCGCTATTACGATTTAATTTTGGGAGCCTTTGTAGTGGTTCTGCTGTGCTCCAACTTTATTGGCGCCGGGAAGGCTGCGGTAGTTAATCTACCTTATTTTGGCCCTGTTATTTTTGGAGCCGGAATTCTATTTTTTCCAATTTCCTACTTCTTTGGCGACATCCTAACTGAGGTTTACGGCTATGCCTATGATCGTAGGGCGGTATGGGCTGGGTTTTGCGCCTTGGCTTTTGCTGTAATCATGACTCAAATTGTCATTGCACTGCCAGTCGCTCCTAGCGCTTACATGGCGCAGTATCAGCAAGGAATGGTTGTCGTCTTTGGCAACTCCTGGCGTATAGCTTTAGCCTCGATGCTTTCATTTTGGTGCGGAAGCTTTGCTAATGGTTATGTCTTGGCAAAGCTAAAGATTTGGACTCAGGGACGATATTTGTGGATCAGAGCTATTGGGTCTACGGCTTGTGGCGAATTGCTGGATTCTTCTTTGTTCTATGTCTTGGCTTTTTATGGGATTTGGCCTCTGCAAGAGCTAATTCAGGTCGCATTCGTTCAATACATTCTAAAGACCTTTTGGGAGGTTTTGGCTACACCCTTAACCTATTGGGTCGTGACAACCCTCAAACGCAAAGAAAATATAGATCACTACGATATTCATACGAATTTCACCCCATTTCGGGTCAAAGTTTGATTTTGGTCATTAGATCAGTAAACCGTTAAAATATCGGTCTTTGCCCCAAAAAACTAGGGGTACTTCTATTGAATTATTCAGAAAGCTAGAAAACATCCGTGCTGTCAGCATCTAATATCACCATGCAGTTTGGGGCAAAACCCCTGTTTGAAAACATTTCCGTTAAATTTGGCGGCGGTAACCGCTATGGCTTAATTGGCGCAAACGGATGCGGTAAATCTACGTTTATGAAGATTTTAGGTGGGGAACTTGAGCCAACAAGTGGCAATATCAGCCTAGATCCGGGCATTCGTCTTGGTAAGTTGCGCCAGGATCAATTTGCCTATGAAGATGTGCGGGTTTTGGATGTCGTCATGATGGGTCACGAAGAGATGTGGAAGGCTGCCGCTGATCGCGATGCCATCTACGCCAATCCCGATGCCACTGATGAAGACTATATGCGCGCCGCCGAGCTTGAAGGTAGTTATGCAGAGTACGGTGGCTATACGGCAGAAGCAAAAGCAGGGGAGTTGCTTTTAGGTATTGGCATTCCAATTGATCAACATAACGGACTCATGAGTAACGTTGCTCCCGGTTGGAAATTACGTGTATTGCTTGCTCAAGCTCTTTTCTCTGACCCTGATGTTCTTTTGCTAGATGAGCCAACCAATAACCTAGATATTCACTCGATCCATTGGCTCGAAGATATCCTGAACCAAATCAAAAGCACGATTGTGATCATTTCCCATGATCGCCACTTCCTAAACGAAGTATGCACTCATATGGCCGATATGGACTTCGGCACGCTCAAGGTGTATCCAGGTAACTATGACTCTTATATGCTTGCTTCAGTTCAGGCGCGCGCTCAACAATTAAGTTCGAACGACAAGGCCAAGGAAAAGATCGCTGAATTGCAGGCATTCGTTAGTCGCTTCTCAGCCAATGCTTCTAAAGCACGTCAAGCAACCTCCCGTCAGAAGCAATTGGAGAAAATTGAGATTACAGAAATCAAGCCTTCATCACGTCAAAATCCGTTTATTCGTTTTGAGGCTGAAAAGAAGTTGCACAACATGGCAGTTGAATGCAATGCGCTTTCTAAGGCGTATGATCGCGTCATCTTCAAGAATTTCAAACTTGGCGTACGTGCTGGTGAAAAGATTGCCATTATTGGTCAAAATGGTGCGGGGAAGACAACGTTGTTAAAAACAATTCTCAGCAAGCGCTTCGATGGTATTGCGGCTGACAGCGGAGATGTTAAATGGGCTGAGAATGCTAATGTTGGAGTAATGCCCCAGGACAACACTGAGCTCTTCGCTAAAGATGAGTTACTTATGGATTGGATGAATAAATGGCGCAATACGGGTGATGATGATCAAGTCATCCGTGGCACCTTAGGCCGCTTGTTGTTCTCCGGCGATGACATTGGAAAATCAGTCAAAGTACTTTCTGGTGGCGAGAAAGGTCGAATGATTTGGGGTAAGTTGATGCTTCAAAAATATAATATTTTGGCTATGGATGAGCCAACCAATCATATGGACATGGAGTCTATTGAAAGTTTGCAAATTGCGCTTGAGAAGTACGACGGCACACTAATTTTTGTTTCCCATGACCGCGAATTCGTATCTGCCTTGGCAAATCGCATTTTGGAAGTCAAGATGGATGGGACCATCAATGACTACTCAGGAACTTACGAAGAGTATTTGCGTAGTCAAGAATTGGCTGGCTAATTTTACGGGGTTTTAGCGTCGTTTACCTGACGCTGGAAGCGCATTGCTGTGCCATCTGCACGGATGCGTTTCCAAACCTGGTTTTTTTCGTCTTGACTAAAAAAAACCCAATTACTCACTTCATTCAAGGTGCGGCCACAGCCTTGACAAATCTCATCATATAAAGTGGTGCATACACCGATACATGGCGAATCTGAGTGTTCGTCACCCGTTAAGAGTGAGTTAGATCCGACTTCATTGATTGAGTGTTTTATATCCGTCATAGGTTTACTTTAGATGATTTTAGCGGACTGTGCTCCGAGAGCTCGTCTACATAGCTAGCGATGCCTTCATGTTCGCGCTCTAAATAAAGTTTGAGGGCATTGGAAAATTGCAAGTCTGCAATCCAATGTGCGGAGTAAATGGTTGTTGGCATAAATCCTCGAGCCATTTTGTGTTCGCCTTGGGCTCCACCTTCAAATATCTGAATATTTTCACGGATGCAATATTCAATTGCTTGATAGTAAGCAGTTTCAAAATGCAGGCAATTGATGTGTTCAATTGCACCCCAGTACCTACCGTACGCTTTTGCATTTAATTTATCAACAACCAGAAGCGAGCAGGCCATTCTTTTATTGTCGCGACTTGCAATTATTAGATGCAGATTATCTGGCATTGTGCGTGCCAATTGTTTAAAAAAAGATTCATTGAGATAGGGTGATGATTGATGCTCTAGATAGGTATTTTCATAGCATCGATAAAAGAACTCCCAATCTGCATCATTTGTTTCAGGGCCGGATATCTGCGAAAAAGTAATGCCCTCTGAAGCAACTATGGCGCGCTCACGACGAATATTTTTACGGCGTTTCATATTTAGTGACGCTAAAAATCCTTCAAAATTCTTGTAGCTATGATTTTTCCAGTGGAATTGCACTGAATTTCGCAACATAAATCCATAGCCAATCATGCTGCTAATTTCAGATTTTTCTGGAAAGAGAATATGCGCAGAAGATAGTTGATTCTGAACAACAATATTTTTTAAACCCTCAAGTAATGATGAGCGAACCCGTGCGGGGTTGAGAGCATTGGCACAAAGCATCCTCGAGCCTTGGATGGGTGTAAATGGGATGGCGCAGAGTGCTTTTGGATAATACTGCATACCGTGTTGCTCGTATGCTTGCGCCCAAGACCAATCGAATACGAATTCACCATAAGAATGCTGCTTAAGGTATAGTGGCATCGCTCCAATGAGTGTAGAGCTTTCATTTGCCCTGACAATAAGATGGGCAACCTGCCAGCCAGTATTCCCTCCGACGCAAGCGCAATCCTCTAATGCCCTGAGAAACTCATACCTTAAGAAGGGGCCGGCATCAGATGGAACAATTAAGTTCCAATCGCCTGCGGATATCTCGGCAAGACTTTCGATAATTTCGAGCTGATATTCCTGATTTGCTAACACTAATTAGCGTTGTATGAGTTCGATTTTGTAGCCGTCTGGGTCGGTCACGAACGCAATGACTGTGTCCCCGCCAAGCACTGGACCAGCTTCGCGGGTTACGTTGCCGCCAGTTGCTTTGATCTTTTCGCATGCTGCATAGGCATCCGGTACTTCAATGGCGATATGGCCGTACGCAGTTCCCATCTCATAAGAGTCAACGCCATGGTTATAGGTTAATTCAATTTCTGACTGACCATCGGCATTTCCTTTGCCGAAACCAACAAAAGCCAGGGAGTATTTCTGTTCAGGGCGCTCCGTCGTGCGCAGCAGATTCATGCCTAAAACATTGGTGTAAAAATGAAGTGAGCGCGCTATATTGCCGACCCGAAGCATAGTGTGGAGAATCATCATTTAGTAAATATAACCCTAAATTTATGTTCCTGTTGGGTATGAGAACCCAGGGCTTGCCTGGGGTTTGCGTTCGTTATAACAATCACTTATTGGATTTTTGCTTTAGCGCGGAGCTTTTGCATCATCTCGGTAAATTTAGCCTTCTGCCAATTTTGATCTGAGGCAATCATTTGTTTTAACTGTTCTTTAATCTCATCAAGCGGAGGGGTCTGAACATCGCGAACGTCATCCATCTTGATGATGTGATATCCAAATTGAGATTTAACGGGTTTATCCGTAATCTGCCCCTTTTTGAGCTGTACCATTGCCTTGGAAAATTCTGGAACTAAAGATTTGTCGTTTACCCAGCCAAGATCTCCGCCATTTGGAGCTGAACCAGGATCTTTTGATTTTGCTTTAGCAATATCCTCAAAGTTTCCGCCTGCTTTTATTTGGGCGGTAATTGCTTTGGCATCCGCTTCTTTTTCAACAAGAATGTGTTCGACGTGATATTCCTTGCCGTTATATTGACTCTTCACTGACTCATAGGCAGCTTTCAGCTCAGCTTCAGTTACACCTTCTTTTTCAACATAATCCTGAAAGACTGCGGCAACTAAAATACCGGTACGCGATTGCTCAATTTGCTCTTTAACAGAATCGCTTTGGGTTAAGCCTCTTTTATCGGCTTCTTGCAAAATTAATTCGCGAGTCACGAGCATTTCGCGGGCTTGGTCGCGCACTTGTGGGTTATCGGCTTGACCTGATTTTTGCACCAATTTATCAAGCTGAGTCTTTGGGATGGGTTTCCCATTTACGATCACTGCGTTTTGAGCAAACGTAGTACAGGTAGATAGGAGTAAACCCAGGAAAGTAATATGTAAAAATTTTTGTGGAGAGATCATGTCAGTATTGAGAATGAGATTAGAAGTAAGTAGTAGGGATATTAAACGTCATTTAATCCACCTTAAGCTTCGCTAGGATCTAAAGCGTTGATAGTCAAGGCATGAATTTCGCTGGGGATGTATTTTTGAAGCGCGGCATAAACAGCGCGATGACGACTAACCAAGCTTAACCCCTTGAATTCCGCGGCACATAAGGTGACTTTGAAATGACCGCCACCACTTGCAGCGCCTGTATGGCCAGCATGTAAGTAGCTCTCATCTTCAATAACGAGCTTCATTAGATCAAAGGTGGATCTAAGGTCTTGCTCAAAAAGTTGAATACGTTTTTGATTGATATTCATTCCTGTGGATGCTCCATATGACGGCCAAGCCATATGCCTTGAGTAATCACAAATGCAACCAAGAGGCCGGTGCTGCCAAATAACTTGAAGTTGACCCAAGCTTCTTCTGAGTATTCAAACGCAATATAGAGATTTAAGCAGCCCATCGCAAAGAAAAAGCAAGCCCAAGCAAAATTGAGTTTCTGCCAAACGAATTTCTCGCTCTCGCGCTTCAAGGTAATTTGTTTACCCATCATTAGCTGAATCCAATTTTTATTAAAGAATTGGGCGCTAATGAACAACGCTCCAGAAAACAACCAATATAGGGCGGTCGGTTTTAATTGGATAAAGGTTTTATCGTGAAGAAAGATAGTGAGACTACCGAAAACCACAATCATTACCAAGCTAATCCATTGCATGGCATCGATCTTACGGTGACGGTAATAGACCCACAGAATCTGTCCGATCGTGGCAACCATGGCAACGATCGTGGCCGTGTAGATGTCGCCAAGCTTAAAGGCGATAAAGAAGAGGATGATGGGGAAGAGGTCAAATAAGAATTTCATGATGTCATTATCCAGCTATTTCAAAATCACTTATCTGAGGAAGGTTTGATATTCGAATTAGGCTCAAATTTAAGTGAGGCTGAGTTGATGCAATACCTTAAGCCAGTTGGCCACGGTCCGTCATCGAAGACGTGCCCCAAGTGCGCATCACAATGGCTGCAACGCACTTCAGTGCGAATCATTCCATGCGTCATATCTTTTTGTTCGACGATGGCGGCATTGTTGAGTGGCGCGCTATAGCTGGGCCAACCACACCCAGCATCAAATTTAGTGCTTGATAGGAAGAGGGGGGTGTCACAACAAACGCAGCGGTACTTGCCTTCATCCCAGTGATCCCAGAATTTGCCAGTAAAGGGGCGTTCTGTTGCCGCTTCTCGAGTTACGCGATACTCGATTTCGCTAAGTTCTTTTTTATATTCTCGATCTGTTTTTTTCATGACGAAAATGTTGAGGTGGTTAAGAGGAGCAGCTTATTGGAGTGGGTTGTAGATTTGCGGCTGGTGCTTGGGCATAGAATTCATGCTCTAACTGCTCATCATAAGGATTGTTTAAGATATTCAATAATTTACGCACCTCAGAAAAATCATCATTCTGCGCAAGCTCAATGGCGCGTTGAGCCAAATGATTTCTGAGAATATATTTGGGGTTCACATTATTCATCAATTTTCGACGGGCTAGATCGTCTAAAGATTCTAGCGCCAGTCTGGCTAAGTAGCTATGAAACCAGAGATCAATTGCATCTCCGTCAATAAAGTCATAGCGTAGCGAGATGTTTTCAATGGAGTCATCTTTTTTGATTTTCCCGAGCCCCCCTAAAGAGATTAGTGTAATCAACTCGCGAATCATGCATTAACTGCAATAAACCTTCAATGAGTTCAATATCACCGGGTGCGGGTGTGTAAAGACCTAATTTGTTACGAAATGCTTTTTGCCAAGCGGCTGCATAGGTTGTCGGAAACACTTCTAAAGCATTTGTTAACAGTGCTTGCGCATCTTCACTGGAATGATTGAGCGCCAGCAGTGGCATCATGGCGCTGGCTAGGCATGCCATATTCCAATGCATGATTTGTGGCTGGCGGTGATACGCATATCTACCCGCATGATCACTGTGATTGCAAATGTGATCAATCTGAAATTGATCCAAGAAACCAAAAGGGCCGTAATCGATAGTTAAACCGAGAGCGCTGATATTGTCGGTATTTAATACACCGTGACAAAAGCCTACCGCTTGCCATTGCGCAACCAGCTCCGCATTTCTTTTGCATATGGCCTTAAAAAGCGCCAAATAGGGCTCCTCAGCATTAAAGCATTGCGGATAATGCGCAAAGATCAGGTAATCACTCAGCTCTTTAAGTCTGCCGGAATTTAGCAGTGAAGCAAAGTGTTCAAAGTGTCCAACGCGGATAAAGCTCGGGGCAAGTCTTGTGCAAACAGCCGCAGTCTCGAGTATTTCACGTCTTACAGGTAGCTTTGATCCAACGACCCCCAGCGCTCTACTGGTGGGTATGCCTAAGGCATGCATAGCTTCACTGCCAAGAAATTCCCTGATGGATGAACGCAGTACCGCTCTACCATCCCCCATGCGTGAGTAAGGTGTTTTTCCAGCGCCCTTTAACTGGACTTCTTGATCGGCAATGTCGCCCAACAAAATAGCCCGACCGTCACCGAGTGGCCCAGCCCATACGCCGAATTGATGACCGCTGTATGCGCTAGCTAATGGTTTGGAAAATTTAACTGAATCAGTTTCAAGGGAATTGCCAGCGAATACTTCCAGCCACTTTGGGTCTTCGGGCAATTCATTGCTCGATAAGGGTATGCAAAGCAGCTCTGCACTTAATTTCGAGATGGCGACCCAATATGGGGTGGGCAATGGGGTTGGATGAGTTATTCGGGCTGCGTCGTCGCCGGTGAGTGGGAATGCCATGGTGCATCAATTCTAGGGGGATTTCCTTATCTGCGTCAGACCCACTAAAATGAGCATATGGAAAATAAAGTTCAAATTAATCCAGCCACCCAACTTGCCAACTTGGGCAAGGAATTAGATGTTCCCTTTTTGAAGTTATTGGGAGTGCGTTTTTTAAGCGCAGAAATGGGTAAAGGGGAGATTCTTCTAGCTTTGAAGCCGGAACATAATAATACTTGGGAGGTCGCCCATGGAGGCGTCTTATTAACCCTTATGGATGTTGCCATGGCTGTTGCTGCTCGTTCGGCAGACTCTGGTGATCGCAGTGTCGTAACAATTGAGCTAAAAAATAATTTCATGCAGGCTGCAACGGGCATCTTGCGCGTTAAGGCTGATACAGTCCGCCATACGGCGACATTGGCCTTTTGTGAGGCCAAACTCTATAACGATCAAGGTGAAATCTGCTGCATGTCAACCGGGACATTTAAATACTTAAAACGTTTGGCCACTCGTAACGCTGATGGTGAGCGTGTAGTAAATGACGATCTTAGGTAATTAGACTGCTAGATTGGATCCTGGCGCAACCGACATTGCACCAGTGACAACATCGTGACCAATGGTGCCATTAGCATCAAACCGGCGCTCAACCATCTCAAAGACTCCATCTTTTCGAACTCTCAGCACAGTACTTGATCTAGTCCCATAAGATGGTGTCTTGATGAAGGCGGGAGAGAGTGCCTTTTCCCAATCTTTGCTTACACCAGTGCTAGGTAATTCATGATCGCTAGCCTCATGAGTATCGGCCAATACTTTGAGATATTGATCCGCATTTTTCAAGTCGCCATGATCCATTGCCAGCGTTTGCGCAAAGGCAGCTATTCGATGATTCACCTTTGGCCAGGGGGTATCGAGCATTGCGTTCGAAAGGCCGTATACACCAGGGCTTAGCGCTTGCTCTGGATAAACTTTTCTCGGGCGGACACTTTGACCCATCATTAGCCGATTGCTAACCCAGTGCATTTCGGCATTTTCCGGATCACTCAGATCGGCCATGAGTAAATTAAAACCGTTGTATTGCTGAAAACGCTTGCTATTCAATTGGATAAAGGCATTAGGGCGATCTTTACCGGTTAGATACATCAAAGATAACTCGCCCCTAGTTCTCGCATCCGGGCTTTTTTCGCTGGGGGCTCTGACATTGGTCAATGCGGCAAAACGTCCAGTCTTTGAAAATCCAAGCCATGTACCAGGACTTCCCAGAACATCCGCTTTGTCTTTGCCTGCTAAAAGGTGGGGGTGATCCTCCCACCAACTCATTTGATCGGTGTTGCGCTCATAGAATTCATCACGATTTGCAGCGACCACCAGTGAGTAATCCGGATGTGATTTCCAGGCAAATAAAATTAGGCACATAAGTTAAATGAACTAGATCTCGAGCAAACTATAGGGCAACAAGCCCTTTTTTAACACAGGTCCTGTTGCACTTCCAATATGAATTTCCCCGCTTTCCAGAGCCTCAAGTTTGCATTCAATTTGAAGATTCACCTTCTGAGCAACATTTGGATCAACTGCTGAGAGAACCACCATTCCGGCTGGCTGTGATAGATCATTCGAATGAAATAACTCAACGCCTGGACCAAATGCCACGAGATTGGATTGATCAATTACAAGGCTCGCCAGTTGCAGGCGCCTCTTAATGGCGCCACGGTACTGGCTGCGTGCAACAATTTCTTGACCCGGATAGCAACCTTTTTTGAAATCCACCCCGGCAACAGATTCAAAGTTAATCATTTGCGGCACAAACTGTTCTTGTGTTGCCAAGACAATTCTAGGAATCGCGCTGAGCACTTCGAGAGTATTCCAATTGGCTAGCGCGAGAGCATTAGTTGAATCGGTTAACTTAGCCGACTCCGCTATTAATATGCGGGCAATGGATTGATTGGAATATAGAACGTCCGGAACTCTGAGTGCTAACGATTCATGTTCAAGCAAGGTGGAATCAAGCTCAAGCTGAGATCCGTAGAATCCAGATATTTTCCAACTATCTGAAACATCAGTCACCTTAACTTTGGAGCGTAATACATACATTGATAGCCGTTTGGCGATACTGCTGGCAATATCCCTCGATATGAAAAGGGCAAAACGATCCTCCCCATGATCATTTGCTGGGTAGAGAGCTAGCCAGGCGCTTGCTAGCAGCCTTCCTTTGGGATTGCAGTAGCCAATCAACCTCGCGGCAGCGCCCTCAGCAATTTCTCCGTATTTCGAGCGTTTCAGACCCAAGACTGAGTTGGTGAGTTGATTTTGAAGAAAACCCGCCGCATCAGAGCCCTCAACGAATATAAGACCCCATTCTGGTAGAAGTGAGTGTCCAGAGGAGGGGGGTGGCCCTATATTTGGCTCGATTTTTGGGTTATTTTTCATCACGCTTTTATCATAGCCTGATGAGTAAAAAATTTCAGAGAAGAGCTTTATTTGGAATGTCCAAAAAGTCCAGTTCGTGGAGCAACCCCCTTCAAAAACTGATCGTTAGTTTTTTGGCGTTTCTAAGCCTGGTTTATGGAGCCATTTTCCTTTTGCCTATTGTTCCAGCTGCATCCAATACCCAAGATGGCCTTAGTTACCAAGTAAAAATAAGACCGCAGTCCAGTCTTTCCGATATTGCAGGGCAACTATCATTGCAGGGGCTAGAAATCAAGCCCCTGTTTTTGAAGTTTGGGGCGGGATCACTTTTTGTTGCGGGTAAGCTTAAGCCGGGAACCTATTTATTACCTATACACGGCAGCTTGGGGAAGGTGCTACTTCAAATGGCGCGAGGGGATCGCGTTAGGGAGAGTATTGCGATTATTCCCGGTATGACGATCTGGCAGCTCAGAGCCTTGATTGACGCTCATCCAGCATTAATTCATCAAACAAAAGGAATGGGCTCAAAAGAGCTTTTGCAAAACCTCAATTTAACTTACCCGGGAGACGAGGGGATTTTTTATCCGGATACCTATGTTTTTGATCCAGATGAGCCCGATATCAATATTTATCGCCGCTCTGCACAGGCCATGCAAAAGCAATTGCTATTGGCCTGGGATAAAAGAGATGCCAATACCCCATTAAAGGCACCATATGAACTGTTGATTTTAGCGTCTATCGTTGAAAAAGAAACAGGTCGCCCATCCGACCGAGACATGGTGGCGGCGGTATTTGTCAATAGGCTAAACAAAGGCATGCTATTGCAGACTGATCCAACCGTCATATACGGGATTGGCGCTAAATTTAACGGTAATCTCCGAAAAAATGATTTGCGCAAAGACAGTCCCTACAATAGCTATATGCGTAAAGGTCTACCACCAACACCAATTGCAATGCCCAGTCGAGAATCATTGCAGGCTGCGGCTCATCCTGCTGATAGTGGTGTCTTATATTTTGTTGCCAAGGGCGATGGGACAAGCCACTTCTCAAAATCTTTGAATGAACATGAGGCTGCTGTCGATCGTTTTCAGCGTAAATCCACTACAGCCTCTGCAGACAAATAACTCCAAATCATGCCTAACTCCCCAGGATATTTTCTTAGCTTTGAAGGCATTGATGGTGCGGGTAAAAGTACCCACATCGATGCATTTGTAAAACTAATTCAGCAGCGTTTCCCGAATCGCGAAGTCGTGATGACGCGCGAACCTGGGGGCACTCTCCTTGGTGAGCAATTAAGAAGTCTTTTGCTTGATGCGCCAATGCATCTAGAGACTGAGGCATTGTTGATGTTTGCAGCACGACGCGAACACATTGCTCAAGTGATTGAGCCGGCACTTAAGTCAGGCCATTTTGTCATCTCTGATCGTTTTACGGATGCAAGTTTTGCTTACCAGGGCGGAGGGCGAGGCTTGAGCCTCGATAAACTAAATGATATTGAAAAGTGGGTGCAGGGTCGCCCTGATGGAACCCTTATTCAACCCGATTTAACTATCTTGTTTGATTTGCCTGGTTCAATCGCAGAAGCGCGCCGATCGCAAGTTCGGGCCCCAGACAAATTTGAAAAAATGGATTTAGATTTCTTTGAGCGCGTGCGCCAAGAGTATTTAAGAAGAGCTGGGGATGACCCGAAACGCTTTTACATTGTTGATGCCACAAAAACAAGAGAAGCTATTTGGGATGAGCTTCAATCTCTTGCGCTCAAAATTTAATGGCCCAGGTCATGTTGCCCGATTCAGTTAAATCAAAATTAGCTCCATGGCTTTTGCCACTATGGGAGAGTCTTGATATCAAGGCATTCCCCAATGCCGTGTTGTTAAATGGGCAATCAGGAATCGGTAAATTCGAATTTTCGATACAACTGGCTAAAGCACTGCTTTGTGAGAGTCGCGATGTAACACATGTAAAACCGTGCAATCAATGCGAGGCGTGCCATTGGTTTGATTCTAGTAATCACCCCGACTTCATTTCGCTCGTCCCCGAAACACATCGAAAATTTTTACCGCAAGGTGATTTCGACATTGATGATGCGCCGAAGAAATCAAAGTCCACAAAAGATGACTCTGATGGCGAAGCTAGCGAAAAAAAAGAAAAGAAAAATATCTCTATCGATGAAGCTCGCAATGCTATTGAGGGTTTATCGATTGGCGCCCATCGCGGCGGCAATCGTATTATCTTGATTTATCCACTGGAAATGTTGCGCTCTGATTCCGCAAATACTTTATTAAAGTCGCTAGAGGAACCGCCAGCCAATACCATTTTCATTTTGCTTGCAGATCGCTTGGATCGAGTGCTTCCAACAATCCGTTCTCGTTGTCGCTTATTAACTGCCCCAAGGCCAGATAGGTTCACAGCCTTGAATTGGTTGCGCGCTCAACTGCCACGTATCAGCGGTGCAAAAATTAATGATGTCGATATCGAATCGATTTATGATGAACAGGGCGGGGCGCCTTATGCTGTTTTTAACTCTCTCGTGGCTCGGCACAATAAGGATGAAAAGGATGAGCTGTCGATTGCCATTCAAGCTTCACGCTATCTCCTTCAATCAATGTCTCAAGGTGGCCGCATTAGCTGGCTTGATGCGGCGGAAAAAACCAATAAAGCCCAATTTTCAATCTTATTGTCCACTATGCAACGTTGGGTTTCGGATATGCAATCTGTTGGGCAGGGCGCACATCCGCGCTACTACCCCAAACATGAATCCACCCTTAGGAGTCTTGCTCAGTTGAGCCATACGGTCAAATTACTACGTTTCTGGAAGTCGCTCGTACAGGCACGTCGATCTGAAAATCACCCACTAGCAACCCGGATTCAGCTAGAGGCATTGCTTTCGCAATATCAACAGATATTTGAAGACTAAAATAGCGGGTCATGTTTATAGACTCGCATTGCCATCTCGATTTCCCCGAATTTCAGACCCGTTTGCCGGAAGTTCTGGTCAATATGGCGCAGGCCAAGGTAAAGCATGCTCTATGTGTTTCTGTAGATTTGCCAGATTTCCCCAAGGTTCGGCGGCTTGCTGAAGATTACCCACATTTATATGCCTCCGTTGGCGTTCATCCTGACTACGAAGATACGCCTGAGCCAACTCTTGAATTTCTTATAGAAAGCGCCAAACATCCCAAAATTATTGCGATTGGTGAAACAGGCCTTGACTACTATCGTATGGGCGATAGAACCTACGAGTCCATGGAATGGCAAAGGGATCGTTTTAGGACTCATATCCGCGCTGCCGTCGCCTCAAGCAAGCCCTTAATCATCCATACGCGCTCCGCGTCTCTAGACACCTTAAATATTCTTCAGGAGGAGGGTGCGGAGAAGATTGGCGGTGTCATGCACTGTTTTACCGAGTCTTTAGATGTGGCTAAGGCAGCCATGGACATGGGTTTTTATATCTCTTTTTCAGGGATTGTCACCTTTAAAAGCGCCAAAGATCTGCAGGAGACCTGCAGACAAGTTCCGTTAGAACAAATGCTGATAGAGACTGATTCCCCTTATTTAGCCCCAGTCCCATATCGCGGCAAAATCAACGAGCCTGCCTGGGTTGCCAAAGTAGGTGAATATATCGCTAGCCTGAAGGGGGTTTCAGTTGAAAAACTTGCTCAACAAACTTCGGATAATTTTTTTCAATGTTTTCATGTAAATAGAGATAACTTATGAAGTTAAAGATTAAATTATTCTGCTTCATTTTTTCATCCTTTATTGGTATATCAGCCCTTGTTTCAGCCCAAACAGAGAGTCAAATTACTGATTTCACTAAGGCGGCCAAATTTGACGACATTTCTGAAGTTAAATCTCTAATAAGGGATGGCGTTAATCCAAACACCATTGATCCCAAGGGTAATCCAATGCTTTTCTTGGCTGTTAAAGAGAACTCGAGCAAAGTTATTGATTATTTGGCTAATTTACCTGCTACAGATATCAATTTACCCAATAAAAGCGGCGAAACCCCGCTCATGATTGCTTCTATAGAGGGTAATTTGCCTATCGTTAAATATCTTGTTCTGGATAAAAAGGCAGATATCAACACATCTGGTTGGACACCTTTGCAATATGCCTGTACCAGGGGAAATCTTGAAACTGCTCAATTTTTAGTTAGCAACGGAGCAAACGTTAACGCGCTTAGCCCAAGCAATACAACTGCGCTCATGATGGCTGTAATGTCTGGTAATGAATATCTAGTGAAGTTCCTATTAGAGAATGGTGCGGATCTTAAGATTCGGAACCAACAAGGTCTAACTGCCATTGATTTTGCCGATATTTACACCAAACCATGGATTGGGGATGGGCTAAGATCAAGATGGCTAAAACTCTATAAACAACCGTATTCTGATCCTAGCCAAGGAACTACAAATTAGCGATATATACTAATTGCGCATAATCATTATTATGTCAAATAAGAAATCAACCCAACAAATCACAAAATAAAAGACTCATGGATCCAAGTATATTTAGCACGCTGCCCAGCTTCAGCACCCTATTTGCAGAAATTAATGCGGATATGGGAAACAGGCAAATTTGGTTCCTCATTCTTGCAGCCTGCTTCATGCTAACCGTGCATGGCGTAGCCGTCTTAGCAATTGCTGGGATATTTCATGCTTTAGACAAGCGAATGCAATACAAAAAGGTTTATGGAGCCAACTTTCTATCGTATTTCATCGCGATTCTGTTGATTATCGGTAGTCACTTGGCCGAGATTGTTGCTTGGGCCTATATGTGCGTAGCGCTCAAGGTTTTCCCAACAAATCCCCAGACCTTCTACTTCGCTGGGGAAATGTATACCACCGTTGGGTATGGTAATTACAACTTATCAGAGCACTGGCGGATTCTACCTATCATTATTTCGTTTTCGGGCATCTTTGCAGTTTCGATGTCCGGGGCGGCTATGTACTCCATGATGGGAACATTGCTGAGTCGAGCAAGTGAGAGCCCTCAATCGGCTAGCGGTTTTTAAGGATTCGCAGTAACAATCCCAGTTTTTGCTTAAAAACAAGCTCTTGCGAATGAATTTCTGTCCAGAAGCCTCAACGCCCCACCCCATCAATTTTATTGCCCCAAAAAACGCTTCATTATGCGTGGCTTAATGAATGCAGTAGATTGCTTGTGAGGTGTTGATACTATTGAGTAATAAACTTTAAGACTTCGGGAAGGTGTGTGGGGTAATCGGTAATGCCATGATCACTGCCCTCAAGAATTAATTGATATGCGCCAAGATAAAAGGTCGACATCTCTTTCCAGTCAAGAAGCTCATCGCCTTTAGCAGCCATTAAGAAATATCTCGGTGGGTTGGTGATGGCCTCAACTTGCAGCGCCTTAAGTTCGTCAATATATTCAGGGCGAAAATCAAAAGGCTCTTCGCTATCGTAGGCAGTCATCATTCCAACATGGGGAGCCAATTCCCGGGCCGCTCTGACGGCGGGATTCAAAACAATTGCTTTACAGCCGTATCTCTCTGCAAGAAAGTTGGCATAAAAACCGCCAAGGGAGGATCCAACAACAATCATATGATCCGCATTAGATTGATCAATATATTTGATCACCATATCCATACTTGCTTTTGGGGATGCGAGTAATTGCGGACAATACCATTCGATAGGATTGTCATTGCTGGAGAGTGCCCGCAATGCCTCTCCAGTCATTACCGCCTTACTTGACTTTGGAGATGAGCGAAAACCGTGAAGATAAACCACAAGCAAGGATGACATTGAGCTTACGCCTTTTGGCCAATCTCAAAATTCGCCATTAACTCAAGCGCCCTTACCATTGCAGAATGATCCCAAGCCCTGCCCCCATGGGCGGCACATGAGTTAAATAACTCTTGTGCCATACCTGTATTAGGCAACGAAATGCCTAGTGCTCGAGCACTGTTAAGGGCAAGATTTAAATCCTTTTGATGGAGTTCAATTCGGAAGCCCGGATCGAAGGTGCGCTTAACCATGCGTTCACCATGAACCTCCAAAATCTTGGAGCCTGCAAAACCACCCATTAGCGCCTGACGTACCTTGGCAGGATCGGCGCCAGCCTTAGAAGCAAATAACAATGCCTCTGCAACGGCTTCGATATTTAGGGCAACAATAATTTGATTGGCTACTTTGGCAGTTTGGCCATCGCCATTTGCGCCAACCAGGTTGATATTCTTGCCCATTAAATCGAGTACTGGCTTAACTCTATCAAATACTTTCTCATCACCACCAACCATGATGGAAAGCGTGGCATTTTTAGCTCCGACTTCGCCACCAGAGACTGGTGCATCCAAATAATCGCAGCCGAGGGTATTAATCTTTTTGGCAAATTCTTTAGTGGCGATAGGAGAGATCGAACTCATATCAACCACAACTTTGCCTTTAGAGAGTCCTAATGCTATGCCATTAGCGTCAAATAAAACACGTTCAACATCTGGGGTATCTGGAACCATTACAAAGATAATGTCTGCTTTTTGGGCCACTTCAGTTGCGCTAGCACATTGAACGGCGGTAGATTGTGCAATTTCAGGAGCAAGCTTGCTACGAGTGTATACAAACACCTCATGACCAGCCTTAACTAAATGACCAGCCATAGGTGCACCCATGATCCCCAGCCCTACAAACCCCAACTTTAATTGATTCTTCATGTCTTAATGCCTTTATCTATTGTGCAAATTAATTTAGCGTTGATCATTTTAATACTTGTGGATTGATGCAGGTCTGTGGGGCATCACCTTTGAGGGCGCTAATGGCGTTATCGGTCGCAACCTTACTTATGGCAAGGCGTGTTTGTATTGTTGTCGAGGAAAGATGCGGAACAATGACTGCATTCAAATCCAAGCTATTAAAACCAATGGCATAGTTGGCGACAATTTTGTTTGATTAACCTTGACGTCATGGAATTTTCGTAATTCCTCAATAGTTTCATTGGGGATCGACGCGTTACATCCACATTGGTTCTCGCCATTCACTATTCCTGATAAAGAAAATGCGCAAGCCCGATGGGCTTGCGCGATTAATTGCCTGGGCGGGAATCTACCAGACCATGAAGATCCTTATTGCTTACACATTTTCTGCTTTACTTTTATTTCGGCGATAAATAAAAGCAGTCAAAATAGGTGTGAGAACAGCAGTCACAATCACAGATGCGGCAACTTGAATAGTGGCGATTGGGGCAATTGCAGCAAAGCTTGGATCTGCCAACGCTACAGCCTGTGGTGTACCCGTTGCATTGCCAGCCGTACTTGAAGCAGCAGCGCCTGCAACGCCCGAACCGCCAAGCAGTCGATCTACCAGGATGCAAACAATACCAGTAATCGTCAATACCGAAATGCCAAGCAAAATTCCCGGTAATCCAGCAGTTGTGACAGCGCTCAGATTAATTCCTTGCCCAAGTGTGAATGCCATAAATGGAACGATGATAGGCTCATGTGAGCCAAAGAAATCTCTCAAATCCTTGTCCAGATTGCCTAAAATCGCGCCAGCAATAATTGGTGCAATTACAGAGAACATAGTCATCCATGGAATCACTGCCAAGCCAGCCCCTACCAATACCAACATTGTTAGGAATGGGCCCGTTTCTATACTTTGAGGAACATAGGTGCCGGCGTCCTCTTTATTGCCAAAGGTGCTGGTTAGAGCAAGGAACATGCCACCATTTGTATCATTCATGGCCGCTAAAACTGCCAATGTTGTTAGGCCGAAAACATCGCCATCAAAGAAATGAGCTACTGTAAGGGCTAGCCCTACCGCAACACCAACCTTTGCAAACATGATCCCAAAACCTCTTTTGAGCATTGTGGGTGCAGCGTTTAGCGTCATTTTTGTACCTACAGTAAAGAGGTACATTGCGAGAAAGGTTGGGTAGCCCTGATTTGTTAAGGCCTGTGTAAATCCACCAATCTTCATTGCGTTTGGAGCAAATGTATTCAGGAGCATGCCGATAAAAAGAGGTACCACCATCAGGCCACCAGGTACTTTGTTAATAGTTTGATATATTTTCATTGCTTACCTTCCTAGATCAGGAAAAAATACGTTGTCCCAAAAGAAAAAATGCTTTTTATAAGTTATATGGTTTGAGCTAATCTGCATTAGATTGCCCTCCCCGGCTATTTAATCAATCATGACTCCAATAATTATTGATCTTGGTCAACGCTTAGAGAAAACACCTAGAAATCGAATCCAATGAATGGCCATGATTTCTGTGCGGGTTAACCCGTAAAATATAGTTGCACTTAATACAATCAATGAGGACAGGCGGATATTCTCGCAAGGCACAATTCTTAAGGGTAGATGGGGTATCAACTAGAGATTTGATGTGCGCTAGAGTATAAAAATTCAATAAAGATAAAGGAGTGAATATGTTGCATAAAAAAACCTGGGGCATTCTAGTTACCGCTGGACTTGTAACCTGCTCCATGATTGCAATGGCGCAAACTGGAAATGCCGGACTTTCTTCAGACAAGCCAATGGTGATTGATGCTGCCGTAACAAACAATAGCTACCAACTATATGAGGGCGATGTAACGAATGTTGACGGTAAAACCCGCACCATCACCTTTAAAAATAAAGAAGGCGTAACAAAGTTTGTTGCCGGGCCAGAAATCACCAATTTCGCACAGATCAAAACAGGCAATCATCTGAGCGTAAGTTACGAACTCGCAGTTGCGATTGAACTTATCAAAACCAAAAGTACGGGCATACGTAGCAAAGTTGAGGTTGAATCTGTTAGCAATTCAAAGGTTGGCGATAAGCCCTCCGAGAAAATTAACGATACAACCACCATCGTTGCGGATATCGTTTCCGTTGATCGCGATAAGAAATTGGTATCCGTCAAAGGGCCCAGCGGGAAAATTACAACTGTTATCGTGAAAAATCCAGCATTGTTAAGAGATGTTGCCGTTGGCGAACAGGTTAAAGTGATTTATTCAGATGCAATGGCGGCATCAATTACAACACCTAAGAAGTAAGAATTTATGCGGAAGCCTTTTTCAAGGCTCAAGCTTTATAGCCCCCTTGCAATGATTACCCGCCTCTCGCTGTCTGCGCCAATACCACTAGACCGAAAGTGGCGGGTATAGGCAAAAAAACAAAACGAATGCGGTTTGACGGGAGATACTATGCCACCACAAACCTAGCGTATCAATCTCCAAAAACCTTGATGAGTCTCTCAGTATTATTTATTGGGGGGATTGCCTCAATAAATCTCTAATCTTGAGATCGCCTTCAACTAAAAGCTTAAAGCGCGTTTCACTCACTAATATTGCCATTCTGGCGTTGTACTGCTCTCTGCGTAGCCATTCGATAAGCACGCAAACAATAAAAGTATAGCCACCATAGACAAATAAGAGGGAAACATCCCGTGCATCTAGCACGGTGAATTCACCAAAAGGCGACATAAAAAAGTAAGAAATTAAGGGTACGCTGAGGGCAACTGTCAACATAGCAGGGCCGGCACCAAACAAAAAAGCAATAACGATGGTATTAACCTGAAAGAAAAACAAAGGCAATGCTTCCTCAAGATGTGGATGGATCGCATATCGGACACAAAAAGCAAAAAACACCCCTATCACCGCCATCAAATATCCATAAGGCTTATTTGAGCACCATCGATGAGCATTTAGGTTATGTTTCATAATCGGGCAATAATATCCGTGTATTCTTTACTTACTAAGCAAAAATATAGTTTATGACATGTTAGATGGTACAGTAGAGAAGTTGAAAGAAGGGATTACGGTTTTGCTGCCGGGGCTAAACGGTGGAGGGCTTGAGCTTGGACAGCTTCCCCATTTTTTAAATGCCAACGGCTACGAAACGTTAATTCCAGCAATTAATGGATACCTGCATGGGTCTCCTCCGGGTTCTTTTGAGAGCTGGCTTTCTCAAATTCATAACACTCTTGATGGGCTTTCCGCCGAATACAAAGTTGTTAATTTGCTGGGAATTAGTATGGGGGCAACCCTTGCGCTTGCTGTTGCCTCTGAAAGAAATGATGTCACTTCGCTGGTTCTACTCTCCCCCGTACTTCGCTACGATGGATGGTCCGTCCCTTGGTACAGATTTATGCTTGACGTTGTTTACGCACTTGGATTCAGAAACTGGGAATACATTGAGCGAGAGCCGTTTGGGGTGAAAAATGCGGAACTTAGACGTCGCATTCAAGAAAAATTTAATTCGAAGCAACTTTCTGAAGTTGGGGCACCCTCTATAACGGCAAGACACCTGCATGAAGCAAAGAGATTGATGTCTTTTACGCGCAATCAATTGGATTTAATCTCCAAGCGCTTGCTGCTAATTCAATCCGTTGAAGATGATACTTGTAGTATTTGGTCCGCAGAACAAATTCTGGCAAATGTGAGATCTGATCTGCGTCGAACTATCTGGCTTGGAAATAGTTATCACATCATAACGATAGATAATGAGCGAGAAGTCGTTCTAAACGAAGTCTTAAGATTTCTGGCTAGGACGGGCGCCATCAATGTCAGTAACGATACCTACTACACCGACAATACCCCAAAGGCTTTAAGACTTCGCGAGGGCTGAGTAACCGAGCATCTAAATAGAAAAAGCCTCCCATGGGAGGCTTTTGAATTTGGCGGAGCGGACGGGACTCGAACCCGCGACCCTCGGCGTGACAGGCCGATATTCTAACCAACTGAACTACCGCTCCAAATTACTGCGAGTATTGCTTTACTGCGTCACAAACTTCTACAACCAGCCAAAAATCTGGCGTCCCCAGGGGGATTCGAACCCCCGTACTCACCGTGAAAGGGTGATGTCCTAGGCCTCTAGACGATGGGGACCTGGACTACTGCATTACTGCTTATTTTAATCTTGGTGGAGATAAGCGGGATCGAACCGCTGACCTCTTGCATGCCATGCAAGCGCTCTCCCAGCTGAGCTATACCCCCTAAAATCTCGCGATAAAACTACAAGACATTCAAAACAATCCAAGATTTTATCCTATTTTGTTGCGAATGCGCAAATTACCTAAAGAACCGCCTTCGACAAGCGCTTAAGCACCTCCTCTTTACCCAAGACAACCAATACAGAATCAATGGCTGGGGTCTGAGTGGTGGCAAATAAGGCATAGCGAACTGGCATCGCAAGTGCAGGCATCTTTAGCTGATGCTGAGCTAGAACTTGCTTAAATGCGGCACCGTAAGCCTCTTTTTTAGGCTCGGCCACCTCTATCGCTTTAATTAAATCCAATAATGCTGGTTTAACAGTGCTGGGGATGTTTTCAGCAAGCTGTTCTGGGTTATGCGCAGGTGCTGGAAGATAGAAAAGTTTTGCGCCCTCCGCTATCTCTATTAAGGTATTGGCGCGATCTTTTAGCAAACCAACAACCTGTACAAAATCTGGCCCACTCTCAGTATCAATGCCTACTTCGTGCGCGAAGGGCTTAACCGACTCTGCCAATTTAACCGGATCGGCATGTTGGATGTATTGGTGATTTAACCAGAGCAATTTTTCTGGGTTATGTTGAGCTGGTGAACGACCTAAACTCTCCAAATCAAACCAATCTACAAACTGTTCTTTGGTAAACACTTCAGCATCACCATGTGACCAACCAAGCCTGGCTAAGTAATTCAGAATGGCTTCTGGTAAATAACCAGCCTTTTGATAATCTCTTACGCTCATGGCGCCATTGCGCTTGCTCATTTTTTCACCAAGATCATTTAAGACTGTTGGTAGATGAGCGTAGACGGGAGGTGTGCCTCCCAAAGCCTTCATGATGTTAATTTGACGTGGGGTATTGTTTACGTGATCATCGCCACGAATGACGTGGGTGATATTCATATCGAGATCATCAACCACGACGCAGAAGTTATAGGTAGGGGTGCCATCAGGTCGAGCGATCACGAGATCATCTAACTCATCGTTGCTGATTTCAATTGATCCTTTAACCGCATCATTCCAGATGACTGAGCCGCCAATGGGATTTTTAAAGCGAATAACAGGCTCAACACCCTCAGGAATCATTGGCAAGGTTTTACCAGGCTCAGGACGCCAAAGCCCGTTGTACCTTGGTTTTTCTTTAGCGGCCATTTGTTGATCGCGCAATTTATTGAGCTCTTCTTCACTCATGTAGCAGGGGTAGGCTAAACCCGCATCCAACATTTGCTTCACAACTTCGCGATAGCGATCAATGCGCTGCATTTGATAGATGGGCCCTTCATCTAAATCAAGCCCCAACCAGGCCATCCCCTCAATAATGACGTCTACCGCCTCTTGGGTTGAGCGCTCTAAATCGGTATCTTCAATTCTAAGAATGAAGTCGCCTTTATTGTGGCGAGCAAATGCCCATGGATATAGAGCACTGCGAAGATTACCCAAATGAATAAAGCCCGTAGGACTGGGGGCGAAACGTGTACGTATATGCATAAGTGCATTATCTCAGGTCGGTCACATTCGAGCTGAATTTCTTAAAAAAGTGGATACTTCATATATGAATAAACTATTGGTATTTATGTGCGATGGAGCTCCGGTTCGCGGGGAGATTGTATCGATTGGAAGCGCTTGGCAGGCAGTTTTAGAGCGACGGAATGACCCACCAGCAGTCCGCAAGATATTGGGTGATTTTGTTGGTGCAGCCACCCTTTTAAGCGCAAGCTTGAAATTTGACGGCGTCCTCATTATTCAAGCTCAAAGCAAGGGCCCTATTCAACTATTGGTTGTGGAATGCAGCTCTGACCTCACTATGAGAGCAACCGTTAAATTATCGGCTGAGGCATCCGAGATTCCGCATGACGCAACTTTGGCCGAATTGCTAGATGCGAGTGATAGTGGCCGCCTAGTGATTACGCTAGACCCAGCAGGCCGTGAGCCAGGGCAGGCGCCCTATCAAGGCATAGTGGCCCTCCAAGAGCATTGTGGAACAGTCATTAAGCCTGTTACTAGCGCTGCTGAGGCTATTGCCCTATATATGCAGAATTCTGAGCAATTGGATACACGTATTTGGCTAAGCTCAAATGAAACGAATGTCGGTGGCTTGCTGCTACAGCGCCTACCGAACTCTGGTGGACATGCTCATTTAGATCCTCGGGAGGCTGCTGAAGGCTGGAATCGCGTACAAGCCCTAGGCGACACCATCACGGATGAGGAGCTTTTAACACTACCCCCCGAAACCATACTGCGACGACTCTTTTTGGAAGAGTCGACCAACAATGGCGTTAGAAGCTTCCCAGCGCGAAAAATTCAGTTTACTTGTCGTTGCTCCCGCGCAAAAGTCGCTGATATTTTAAGAATGCTTGGTGAAGAAGAGGTTGAGGGAATCATTGTGGAACAAGATATCGTGGAGGCTGCGTGTGAGTTCTGCGGCAAGATATATCAATTTGATGCGGTTGATTGTCGCCAGGTATTTAAAACAAATTTGCTCAGCGATGGAACTAAGCCACCTTCAAGCGGTCACTAAAGTTACTTAACGGCCGGGGCTTTTAAACCCTCAGTCCCAGCTACCGCACCTTGGGTTTTATCGCTTGGCAGAATTTGCACAAAAAACTCACCATCTTTAATCATCCCATGTTCTACCCTAGCCCGCTCTTCGATTGCGCGGGTACCATCTTTCAAATCCTTAACATCTCCCGCAAGCTTGGCATTCCGCAAACTTAAGGCGCCATTTTTAGCATCTTGAAGTTCTAATTGGCGCTCCATCTCATACACCTTCAGCCATCCACCCTTCCCCAGCCATAAGGGATACTGAATTGCTAAAAGCAATACCAACATAGAGTAAATAACAATGCGCATTAATTCGACCCGGTAACTCTAATAAATAGGTTACTTAGCGCTTGAGATTATAAAAAACAGATTTGCCCGGGTAGCTAGAAACATCGCCCAAGTCTTCTTCAATGCGCAGCAGTTGGTTGTACTTGGCAATGCGATCTGAGCGTGATAAAGAACCGGTCTTAATTTGACCTGCGTTAGTGCCAACAGCAATATCCGCGATTGTGTTGTCTTCTGTTTCGCCAGAACGATGGGATATAACTGCTGTGTAATTAGCGCGCTTAGCCATTTCAATAGCGGCAAAAGTTTCAGTTAATGTGCCAATTTGATTAATCTTGATGAGAATCGAATTGGCAATATCTTTTTCAATTCCTTCTTTGAGAATGCGAGTGTTTGTAACAAATAGATCATCACCAACTAATTGAATCTTTTTACCAAGTTTTCTGGTAATGTCGGCCCAACCATCCCAATCCCCTTCGTGCATGCCATCTTCAATGGAAACAATTGGGAACTGATCGGCTAGATTGCCAAGATAATCCGAAAACTCACCAGAGCTTAACTGCAGACCTTCGCCAGAGAGATGATACTTGCCATCTTTATAGAACTCGCTAGCAGCGCAATCCAAGGCCAACAAGACATCTTCACCGGCTTGGTAGCCAGCGCCTTCGATCGCTTTCATGATGGTTTGCAAGCATTCATGATTGCTTTTGAAGTTAGGGGCGAAGCCACCTTCATCCCCAACGGTGGTGGGCATGCCTTGTGCACCAATGATCTTTTTAAGTTCATGGAAAATTTCAGCGCCGCAACGTAAAGCTTCGCGGAAACTTTGCGCACCAACTGGCATGATCATGAATTCTTGAATATCCAAACTATTATTAGCGTGTGCGCCGCCGTTGACGATATTCATCATTGGCACAGGTAATTGCATAGATCCAGATCCGCCAAAGTAGCGATACAAAGGTAACCCAGACTCTTCTGCAGCGGCTCTAGCTACAGCCATAGAAACGGCTAGTGTTGCATTAGCACCCAAGCGGGCTTTGTTATGTGTACCGTCAAGCTCATTAAGGGTGTGATCCAGAAAAGCTTGTTCAGTAGCATCAAGCCCCAGAATAGATTCGGCAATCTCAATATTGATGTTTTGTACAGCCTTGAGAACGCCCTTACCAAGGTAGCGAGCTTTGTCACCATCACGCAATTCAATTGCCTCGCGCGAACCAGTAGAGGCGCCAGAAGGAACGGCGGCACGACCCATTACACCTGACTCTAGTAAAACATCGCATTCAACCGTTGGATTACCACGTGAATCTAGAATTTCTCTACCGATGATGTCAACAATGGCGCTCATCAAATTTCTCCTAAGTACAAAATGAAATAAAAAATTACTTAAAGCTATCCTCTAGAAAAGAACCGGGCTTTTTGACAACCGAATCTATTGCTACAAGGGATTCCAATAATTCGCGCATACGATTTAAGGGTACAGCATTGGGTCCATCAGAGAGTGCCTTAGCAGGATCTGGATGGGTCTCCATAAATAGCCCACTGATACCAACAGCAACAGCGGCACGTGCCAACACCGGGACAAATTCACGCTGCCCGCCACTAGAGTTGCCTTGGCCACCTGGCAATTGCACAGAGTGTGTAGCGTCAAATACAACTGGCGCTTTTGATTCGCGCAAGATGGCAAGGCTACGCATATCTGATACTAAATTGTTATAGCCAAAAGAAGCACCGCGCTCACAAACCATAAACTGGTCAGGCAAATGCATTTCTGTAGCCGCCACGCGAGCCTTCTCAATAACATTCAACATTTCATGCGGAGATAAAAACTGGCCTTTTTTGAAGTTAACTGGCTTGCCACTCTGTGCGCATGCGCGAATAAAGTCCGTCTGCCTGCAAAGGAAGGCTGGCGTTTGCAATACATCAACTACTTTGGCAACCGGCGCAATTTCACTAATGTCATGTAT
>Ga0364866_10256_pt2 | contig 38646 bp, 34 predicted proteins | sample ExccelAu500001D3_3_FD_206913 | JGI IMG/M metagenome (GOLD analysis project Ga0364866, IMG submission 206913) | Enriched cells from Trout Bog Lake Hypolimnion, Wisconsin, USA - BchlTB.Aug13.5000.01.D3 | ecosystem: Environmental > Aquatic > Freshwater > Lake > Hypolimnion/Profundal zone | place...
TGAAACACGTTCTGGCTTTTGAGCATAATTTTACTACTTCCAAACCTATTAAAGTATACGAACTTTTAGGGAAACCGGCGTTCAAAAAGTCGGATGAATTGGACGACACCGAAATAGAGCTGGCTTTAGAACAAATAACCTGTCTGATGTATGAAAAAAACATGGAAATATATTTTGGCGATGGGTACGACAGTCGCCTGAAATACCATTTTATTACGGAAGAGTTATTTGAGCATGAAACCGATTTTACGCCCATGCCGGGGATGACCACTCATTTTGACTATGAAGAATTTCATCCGAACCACCAAAAAGATATTGAAAGAGCCACGCTGAAATTCCTGATGGGATGGTTTAGCCGCGATATTGACGAATGCGGTTGGCAGCTTGCCGATTATTTTGCCCTGCCCGACAGGAAAATACTAAGCAAAGGCGAGGTAGTAACCCAATTAACAAATATTTTTGAGGCTTATACCGCTTTTACCGACGATAAATATTTAATTAAAGACATTGGTTTTCAACTACAGGAAGATGGCGGCTTAGGCCATGCCGAGGGTGTATTGAAATACAGGGCTACTTTAGAAAGCGGAGAGCATATTTCGATGGAAGGCCCATTCAAATTATACTTTACCCTTGAAAGGGGATATTGGAGCATATTTCATATTATTTTTCCAGGGTTCAGGTATTTTTGAAGGTAAGTTATTTTACTGCGAAACCATCCACGGTTGGGTCTTTCCTTATCTCTATTCTTTCAGCACAGTGCAAATTTTTTCTACCTTTGAAAAAAACCTATTTATGCAGTATTGGCTTGTAAAATCGGAACCCGTAAAATATAGCTGGGCAAAATTTAATGAAGATGGCCGCACCTTTTGGGACGGTGTGCGCAATTACCAGGCACGTAATAATTTGCGTGAAATGAAAGAGGGCGACCTCGTATTGTTTTATCATAGTAACGAGGGTAAAGAAGTGGTCGGTATTGCTAAAGTAGCCAAAGAATTTTATCAGGACCCAAGCACTACAGACCCTAACTGGGTGGTAGTTGACCTTGTGCCTGTTGAAAGTTTAAAAATACCGGTATCGTTGGAAAAAATAAAAGCGGATGAAAGATTAAAAGATATTCATTTAGTACGCCAGGGAAGGTTATCAGTAATGGGATTAAAGCGGGAAGAATTTGACCGCATTGTAGAGATGGGAACTAACGGAATATGAATTATAGAAAATTTAAGGATACCCTGGTTGCAGAAATAGGTTTAGGTACCTGGCAATTAGGCAGTGCTGATTGGGGAAATGTTGATGAAGCCGGGGCTTTCAATATATTAAAGGCATACACAGACGCGGGTGGTAATTTTATAGACACTGCCGATGTTTATGGCATGGGCGTTAGCGAAACCGTGATTGGGAAGTTTTTAAAAACAGTTAAAACGGATGTATATGTAGCTACCAAACTTGGCCGCAGGCACGATAGCCCCAACGGCTGGCCGCAAAACTTCACTTATGATGCGATGAAAAGCCAGGTGGAAGATTCGTTGAAACACCTGGATATTCCACAATTATTTTTGGAGCAGCTGCATTGCATACCCACAGAAGAAATGCAGTCGGGGAAGGTATTCGACAATTTGCGCAAATTACAACAGGAGGGCTTGATAAAGCACTTTGGTGCAAGTGTAGAAACCTCTGAAGAGGCATTGATTTGCCTGGAACAAGAAGGACTGGCCTCGTTGCAAATAATATTTAACCTTTTCAGGCAGCACGTTGCCGAAGAAGTTTTTAAAAAGGCTAAAGAAAAGGGCGTAGCCTTAATTATCCGGGTGCCATTGGCGAGCGGCTTGCTCACCGGCAAGTTTACAGAGGATACCGAATTTGAAATAAAAGATCATCGAAATTATAATGCCAACGGTGAAGCGTTTAACGCGGGTGAAACATTTTCGGGCATCGATTTTAAAGAAGGTGTAAGGTTCGCAAACAAAATAAAAGCCCTAATGCCCGATGACAGACTGGCCCAATGGGCACTGCGCTGGATTTTAGATTATCGAGAAATTACTACCATTATACCGGGAGCATCAAAAGTATCGCAAGTAAATGCAAATATAGAGGCATCCTCGCTGTCGGGTTTGTCGCAAACCATTAAACAGCAATTAAAAGCCCTGTATAACGAGGAAATTCACACCAAAATAAGGGGCCACTTTTAAAACTTGCCGAAGAAATTCGAGATATCAAAGTAAACAGCCAGCGGTGTGCCGTCTGCTGTAACTATGTTTAAGATGTCGTAAGGCTTGTTTTTGTAATTAGCTAAAGCCTGGCTTTTCACTTTACTGCCTGGGTATTTGGCCCGTATCCAGGCGTACTCTGCGTCTACGCCTTGTGTTTCGTGGTCCTGATGTATAAAAATTGCCTTTTCATACGACGAACCGTCTCCGTCAGCAACCATTTTTGTGTTTTCGGAGGGGTTAGTTGTTTTCTTCAGGCTTGAGCAGGAAATGCTCAGGGTACAAAATAATGTCAGGCAAATAAATAAGGTTTTCATTGTCAAAAGGTTTGTACAATAATAACCTATTTTCAATTAACTTCCAAAAAATAAGGCTTTTAATTCGGTTGCGTCGCGAGGGTCCATTTTGCCGGCAAGTATAAGCCTCAGTTGCCTTCTGCGTAGAGCACCTTCAAATAATATGGTTTCCTCGAGGGTGTCCGGGATCAATTCAGGCACGGCTATTGTCTTCCCGTTTTCGTCCAGTGCCACAAAGGTATAGTAGGCTTCGTTGCTTTTTATGCGGGTACCCGACGGTATGTTTTGCGCCCAAACATCGAGCCTAACCTCAACCGAAGTTTTAAAAGAACGCGACACTTTAGCCTCAATCGTAATTACATCGCCCAGTTTAATCGAATGTTTAAACGAAACATTGTCGACTGAAACGGTAACGACAATCCGATTGCAATGTTTTTGGGCCGATATGGCAGCAGCAATATCCATCCAGTGCAATAAACGCCCGCCCATTAAATTATTCATGGTATTGGTATCGTTGGGCAATACCAGTTCATTCATTATGGTGTGTGATTCGCTGGGCGTTTTTCCTTTCATAAGTTTCTTTTTCGTAAATATACGGTTTAAGCTTTAAGCACAAAGCCCCAGCTTTGAAGCGGACTGGAGTTAAGGTGCTATTTGCTGCTTTTTTAGCTACCTAAAGCGGCCTATTATTCGGCCAGTTTCACTATTTTGTCGCCATGGAGTATAGGGATGGCTGTACAAATATCCAGTTGCAGGCAAAATTCTATATCTTTTTCAATACCTAATTTTTTCAGGCGTTCGCTGTGCGAAGTTTTCTTCAGGTATTCATTTATATCTTGTTTCCCTGTTTGATAAAGATCGTTAGCAGCGATGGCGGCGTCATCCGGGCTAAAACCTAATTCCAGCAACTGCTCAACCACGGCTCCGGCAAAAAGGGTGTCTTCCAGGTTGAAATTATTTTTCCAGCCAGCGCAAACCAATAAAATATTTTCGTCCTGCTTTTTTAGCCAATCGCACAATGCGGTAAGATTTAAAAATGACCCAAGTACTATTTTTTTTGCTTTTCGCGATAGATGAAGCGCATGTGTTCCGTTTGTAGTGGTTAACACAATTGTTTTCCCCGATACTTTTTCCGCTGTGTATGAAAAAGGAGAATTACCAAAATCGAATCCATCAACAACTTTGCCATCGCGCTCAGCCGCCAATAAATAATCGGGGTGTGTATCGCGATAAGCGGCACAATCTTTAACCAAATAAACAGGTATGATCCCCGAAGCGCCGTTTTCAATGCCATAGCAAATCGAAGATGAGGCCCGGAAAATATCAATGATTACAACAACGTAATCCTCCACATTATAAAGGGAAATTAAAGCAGGACTGAGGCAAACGTTAACCCCCCGGCCCCCGCCAGCTGGCGGGGGAGTTCTTTCTTTTATCATAATATTAATTGTTCCCCCTTCGGGGGGTTAGGGGGTTAATTAAAAGGCGGTTTAACAATTTTAGCTCTTATTTTATTGTCGCGTATGCTGATGAATATTTCGGTGCCTTCTTTGGCAAACGCTGTATCGACATATCCCATACCGATGGCTTTTTGTAACGATGGCGATTGTGTACCTGATGTAACTTTGCCAATTTTATTTCCTTCAGCATCAACAATCAGATAATCATGTCTCGGTATCCCACGGTCAATCATTTCGAAACCAACTAACTTACGTTTTACACCCTCTGTTTTTTGACGTAGCAATTCTGCTGAGTTGGTGAATTCTTTGCTAAACTTAGTTACCCAACCCAATCCCGCTTCCAAGGGCGAGGTTGTATCGTCAATATCATTACCATAGAGGCAAAAGCCCATTTCGAGGCGTAAGGTATCACGGGCACCCAAGCCAATAGGTTTTATTCCAAAAGGTTCACCGGCTTTAAAAATGGCATCCCAAATTACCTCTGCAAATTGATTCTCAAAGTATATTTCGAACCCACCCGCGCCGGTATAGCCGGTTGCCGACACTACTACATTGTTAACACCGGCAAATACACCTTTTTTAAAGGTATAATATTCCATGCTTGTCAGGTCAATGTCGGTTAAGCTTTGCAACGCGGCAGCCGCTTTTGGTCCCTGAATAGCAAGCAGCGAAGTTTTGTCCGAAATGTTTTTCATGTCGGCACCCATGGTATTGTGTTTTGAAATCCAGTCCCAGTCTTTTTCTATGTTCGAGGCATTAACCACCAGCATATAGGTTTTCTCGTCAATACGATACACCAGCAAGTCGTCAACAATGCCACCTACTTCATTCGGCAAACAGGAATACTGCACCTTACCATCATACAACTTTGCAGCATCGTTACTACTCACCTTTTGAATAAGCGCGAGCGCATTATCGCCTTTTACTATAAACTCGCCCATGTGGCTCACATCAAAAACCCCAACAGCATTGCGTACGGTTTCGTGTTCGGCATTTATGCCTGCATATTGCACAGGCATATTATAACCTGCGAACGGTACCATTTTGGCACCCGCTTTTATATGTACTTCGGTTAGCGCGGTATTTTTCATCACCGCAAAAGTAATAAAATGATTTTTCGATTACTGTTTACAAATCACGATTTGAAAATTAAACTCATCGGTTTCGACGCTATTACCTGGAAACAGTAATTCAAATAACGGCTTCATAAAAATTAACCAGTCTTTGCGTAACCATATTTACATCGTGCTGATATTCGATGAGTTTGCGGGCATGATACCCGATATATTTACAATACTCTTCGTCGGTGATACATAGTTTTATGGCATCATAAAACTCTTCCTGATTATTGGCAATTAGTATATTGAGTCCATTTTCGTAATTGATACCTTCAGCACCCAGCGAAGTCGATATAATGCATTTTTGCATGGCCATACCTTCTACAATTTTCACCCGCATGCCGCCGCTTGATAACAACGGCACTATCATTATCGACTTACTGTTTACAAATTCAAGCGCATCGTCGACCTCGCCTTGTATAAAAATTTTACCAAGCACTTCATAATCGTCGAAGCGTTCGGGTATATCATTGCCTGCAACGTAAAAGCGCACGCGGAGGTCTCCGTCAACGAGGTCACTATGAAATCTATCCAGAAACCATTCGATACCTTCACGGTTTGGAAGCCAATCTAACGATCCCAAAAAAAACAGGGTCGGAAATTCAGTTTTACTGATATCAGGCTTGTATTGAGCAAGGTTTAATCCAACAGGTATAATCTCGACAGGTATTTTGGTGCCATAATCAAACATGGTACTTTGATCCTGTTCGGTAAAAACAGCAATTCCATCAAAACTATTGAGTTGATCCAGCTCATAGTTTTTTATTCGCCTGGCATGCATCTTCAGATACAACTTTTTAAAGGGATCTGTTTTTTGTTGGGCCAATCGCTGCCAAATTTGGTTTTCGATATTATGTGCGCGGTAAATTAGTTTAGCTTTTGAATTTTTTCGGACAGTATTGAAGTATAACGACACCAATAACCCTTCGAATTGTATAATGTCGTAATTATCGTCCCGTAATTGTTTTAATAGGGTCTTTTCAAATTCCGAACTAAAATACCTGTCAACATTAAAAGACGTTTTGCTAAACAAATTAACAATAACATCAAGTACGGAAACATTTATATCAATATCAAAAGAGCGGTAATTTATTTTCCCCAGCAATTCCTGATCATCCTCGCTATATTCATGCTGGTAGAATTTCCTTTTTGGATTAAGCGCAACCAATGAAACATCGTGCCCACAGTTCACCAAGCCTCTTATGGTGTTACAAACCACAATAGGGTATCCGCCATTTTGAGGGAATGGTACCCGATGGGTTAAAATTAGGATCTTCAATGGGTCAATTGGTTTTTAACAAAAATAATTAAACACCTGTAAATGCAAAATCAAATTGCAGTTATTTAAGGCCTATTGTATATTAACTTTTAAAAAAAAGCCAATTGCGGGTCAGATACATTGAAAGTACGGCGATGATAGCGAGTGAAACCAATTTTTAAAATTGTTTCCCGATGTTTTTTTGTCGGATAACCTTTATTCTTCAGCCAGTCGTACTCGGGGTGCTCTGTAGCAATTTGTTTCATAAAGTCGTCCCGGTAGGTTTTCGCCAGAATTGAGGCCGCTGCAATGCTGAAATATTTGGCATCACCTTGCACTATGCAGTGATGGGGTATATTTTTATATTTATTGAACCGGTTGCCGTCGATAATCAAAAACTGCGGATGCACTTTTAATTTATCAATGGCCCTGTGCATGGCCAGGAACGACGCGTTCAGGATATTAATTTCATCGATTTCTATATTATCAACCGATGCTACCGCAAACGCAATGGCACTTTGTTCAATTTCGACCCGCAGTTCGTACCTTGTTTTTTCGGATAATTGTTTTGAATCGTTTAAAACACTGTGTTCAAAATCATCGGGCAAAATAACAGCAGCGGCAAAAACTGGCCCGGCGAGACAACCACGCCCTGCTTCATCGCACCCGGCTTCTATAAATTCCCTTTGATGCCTACTTAATAACATTACAACGATATCAGGAAATCCGCAAAGTAAGCAAGGTCACATCATCAATGGGTTTTCCTTTGATAACAAAATCGATATGATCCATCAATTTTTGGTTAAATACATCGGGTGTATTATCGCCATGGGCTATTACGAATTCAATTAAGCTTTCTTCTCCCCAGTTTTTTGTACTCTGCTGTTCATGGTCGAGCAGCCCGTCAGTGTAATTAACAATTAAGCTTCCGGGTTCAATATCAACTTCGCCCTGGTTTATAAATGGCAGTTCATCAAAAACACCAATCATAGTAGTGCCTAAATTTAGGGTTACCGCTTCTCCCTTCGAGTACAAAATAGTAGAATTATGGCCCGCGTTAATATAATTGAGTTTCCGTGTTTTTTGGTTGTATTTGGCCAGGAACAGTGTTATGAAGCGTTCGCCTTTGGTATTAATTAATACAATTTGGTTGAGGCGTTCGATAACGGTAGTTAAATCACTTTCAACCGATGCCCAGGCATGTAAACTTGCCTGAAAATTTGCCATGAGCAGAGCCGCAGAGATTCCCTTACCGGATACATCGGCAATACACCAAACAAACTCCTCATCGTTAATGCGAATAAAATCAAAATAGTCGCCACCAATGGTTTGGTGCGGAATGTATTTTGAGCCAACCTCAACACTGGGGTCTTTATATGCTTTTATAGGGATGAGCATATTTTGCACTTCAACAGCCAGCTCCATCTCGCGCTGAAACCTTTCGGAAAGCAATCGCTCGCGAAAAAGCCTTTTGTTTTCGAGCGCTACCACAATAACATTTACCAGTGTTTGAATAAAGTTAAGATCGTTGTTCAGTAATTCGCCGGAAGTGCTGAAATCGCCGATTAAAATAAAAGCCAAAGCTTTCTTTTTGTGATATATGGGGATAAAATAGTCGTATTGTTTTAGGAGCGCGTCCTCGTGGCCGGACAGTGGAGCAGGTGTTTTTATTTTATTTAATTTTAAACACGCTTTGCACAATAGAGATATGGTTTCGATGTCACCGCCATATTTTGACAATAGCATGTAGCCCCCGTCCCGTTCTATTAAAAAACGAAGCTTGCCCACCTGTAGATAACTTTTTAAAATTACCTGTAGCATTTGAATTAATACCGGTATGCCCATGTTTTTATTAATGGCACGCGTGACCTCAAGCAAAGCATTGAGCTCAGTTTGCCTTTTGAGCAACAACCGTATTAATTCATCTTCAGCCGAAAGTTCGTCCTTTTTTTGCATTATTAAATTGGAAAGGCTGTCTAAAATAAAGATATTTTTAATTAAAAACGGGTACTTTGTGATTTTATATCAAATGCATCTCTTAACCCTATGGAAACCAGGTTAAAAGCATATACCAATAACATAATAGCAAGGCCTGGAATGATAGCCAGGTAAGCCGAATCCATCACGATGTATCCATAATGCTCTTTTATCATACTGCCCCAGGTGGGCATTGGAGGTTGTGCACCAAAGCCCAGGAAGCTCAGTCCTGCTTCTAACAATATTGCCGACGCAAAGTTTGAGGATGCCATAACTAAAATGGGGCCGACAATGTTCGGCAAAATATGCCTGCGGATAATACGGTAATTGTTGAAGCCAAGGGAGCGCGCCGCTTCAATATATTCCGCTTGCTTTAAACTCATTACCTGGCCGCGTACTAAACGCGCGACTTCAACCCACATGGATAAGCCTACCGCAATAAAAATTTGCCATAATCCTTTCCCTAAAGCGAATGAAATGGCAATTACAAGCAGCAAAGCAGGCAAGGCCCATAAAATATTCATCAGCCAACTTAAAAATGCATCGGCCCAGCCACCAAAATATCCGGCGATAGAGCCTATAGTTACCCCTAAAAGCATACTGATGATCACCGCCATTAAACCTACCGATAGCGAAACACGTGTCCCTAAAATAAGCCTGCTCAATAAATCGCGACCGTAAACATCGGTGCCGAGCCAAAATGTTTTGTGAATTATAGTGGCTTGAACGCGACTATAGGCCTTGGTTTCGGGTTTATCTTCATCGCCTATATATTCTGCAGCATAAACTGAATCTTTTGTAAATCGATAGTCTGTGATAGGGATATCCCAATAAAAAGCAGGCTGACCAAAAAGCATCTTTTTAAATACATTTACCGTATCGACAGGCCCGCTTTTGGCTAGGCGTAAAAACATGAATTTTGACCCGGGCTTTTTTAAATTTAACTGTATGGTCATGTTATTGGCCATCGGTGTAGAGTCCGGCATAATTAAGTAACCCAAAATAGCGATCAATAAAGTGACCAGTATGATTACCAGCCCCGCAATTGCAATTTTATTACGTTTAAATATTTTCCAGGTTCGATTTGAGGGGCTAAGATCAGTCAATTGCTTCCGGTATACTTTTTGTTAAAGATAGTGAGTAGTTGACTAAGTATGTTCGGCAAAAACAGATTATGACAGAATTTAGTTAAAACATTCCCTTTTTTTGAAATTCCGTTACCCGAAAGTTAATATTCAAGTCCCGTATCTATCAGTCAGTCATTCAATGGAATTAATAATTACTGCGTCAAAACCAATTTACCTTACTACCCTTCCTTTCCAGGTATAGGTTTTGGTAGTGCCAATTAAGCCGATGTAAATTAAATAAAGTATATAGGGCGGTATTGAAATTGCGAGCAGCATCATTAGTTTCTGGCGTTTGAAAAAAGTGGCAATAGGCCAAAGTAATGCCAGTTCGCAAAAAAAGATAATTAAAAACTGAGCGATAAAAAGTTTAAAGAAATAGCCATCGAGAAAGCCCAGGCACAAATTCGAAAATACCGAAATGTTGAACAGCCACATTCCGATCACTAAAGCCACCACTTTTTTATCTTTATATTTAATTGATTTTGAGGCCCAGCGTCGCCGTTGCTGCATAAACTCTTGTAAGGTATGTTTGGCATGGGTGAACACCACGGCATCGTACAAGTTCAAAAATCCAATTTTTTTTGGGTAACGTTCGGCCACTTTTTGGAGTAATAGCTCATCGTCGCCGCTGGCCAGGTCATCAATTCCTTTAAAGCCCCCCACTTCGTAAAATATATCTTTTCTGTAAGCCAGGTTGGCACCATTACAGGTGGAGGCCCTGCCGTTACCGATAAACGCAGCTCCAGTGCCAATCAGCGAATAAAATTCCAGGGTTTGCATGCGCTCAAAAACAGAGCGCTCTTCGAAATAAGTGACCGGTGATGAAATCATCACCAGATCGTTTTTTTCATAAAAACCCACAACCGACGATAGCCATTTGCTGCCCATACGGCAATCGGCATCCGTGGCTACGATTAAGTCACCCGTTGATAGACGAATCGCATCAGCAATTGCCTTTTTCTTGTAGGAATTTAAAGGCTTATCTTCGTTCAACTGCAATAGCCCAACACCACGATTGGCGTAGCTGCTTATGATTTGCGAAGTATTGTCGGTAGAATGATCATCAACAATTATTATTTCGGTGAGATGTTTTGGATAATCCTGATTTAAGATATCTTCGATGGTTAAATGTATTTTATCTTCTTCGTTCCGGGCAGCAATTACCACTGTTACTGTGGTAGTAAAATCCACCAAATTGATTTCTGGCCGCTTTAAAGCATGCCAGCCCCTTATGAGGTAGATTAATATAGACAGGAATAAACCTGTAAGTAATGCGGAAATCGTACTAATAAACGCGATCAAAGAATTTTAGTTTAAAAACAAATACAGAGCCAATAACGGCAGGCAACACAAGGTTAATGATATAAATTAGTGAAACCGCCACCACAACCGCGATAGTTTGATGGGTTAAATAACCAAACAAATTTATCGCGATAAAGTTTCTTACACCAAAGTCAATAATATCCAACGAAGGTACCGCCGACTGAATAAAGAAAAATACAAACATCAGTAAAGTCATTTGTAAAAAAGGTATTTCGGGTATGAGCAAATGGATAATAAGGTAATACTGAAATGTAAAAACAAAAAACCTGCTTAGGCAAAACAACATAATATTTAACAGTTCGCGGGTGTTGTACTTTCCAATTATATCAAAAAAACGATGGAACTTTCGCAAGAATTTTATGCTGTTTAACAATGTTACCATCCATTTAATATTGAAATAACAGGTGAGCATCAGCCCGATAAATACAACAGCAACAATGGTTATCCCTAACATTAACCAGTTATTGAGGTGTAAATAGGTATATAAAAACCAAACCCCCGCGCTCGCTCCCAAAACATTGGTGATAACGTTTTGTCCGAAGGAACCAACCGCCATCGCAAAAACTCCGTGTACCCGTTTTCGATTGGGCAGAAACATAACCCGACCGCCATATTCGCCAATACGGTTGGGTGTAAAAATAGCCCAGGTTAAACCACAAAAAACGGATTCAATTGCCTTCCATACCGAAATTGGGTATAACTCCCTGGTTAAATGCCACCATTTTAGTGATTCGAGCAACCAGTTTAATATCATCAGCAGGATAATAAACAAAAAAGTAATCACAACATGATTTCTGGGAATGGTTGAAACCAAGTGACCAAACTTGAGAAGACTATCGTTGTGTTTTATAATCTGCCGATAAATAAAATAAAACGCCAGAACTAAAATACTGAATTTAAGCAGGTAGGATAAAAGTTTTTTAGCTCGGCCAGTCAATAGGAATTTTTTTGCAATGTTACGAAAAAGGAATTCTCATTTTTCACTATTTGCCTTTTTTCAAAGGTGTTCAAGAGTGCTTCGCAGTTTCGGAATTTCGATTTCGGATTTATAAGGCAAGCCTTCCATTTAACTCGTTTAAGAATAAACTCAATCAAAGGTTAAATAAATCCGAAATCGAAATTCCGAAATCCGAAATCGAAATTATTTCAACCTGGGTTTCAAAAACGCGATGGTATGTTCGTACGCATCTTTTGTGGCGTCGCTGTTGTATATTGGGTTGCTTGGGTTTGCAAAACCATGATCGGCATCGTATTGGTGGACCGTCAATTTTTTACCGGCAGCTTTCATATCTTCTTCAAATTTTGCGACTACTTTGGGGTTTATCCATTGATCTTTATTGGCGAAATTTCCCAAAACATCACAGTTAAGGGTTTTTAAACGATTGACGTCTTGTTCGGGCATACCATAATACATTACACATCCTGCGGCTTGTTTGCCTGCCAGCAAAGTTGCCTGCAAGCTCCATCCACCGCCAAAACACCAGCCCAAGGTGGTAATGCGAGCCTTTGGGCCCGCGTAGGCAATTGCGCCGTTTATTATCGCTTTCGCGCGATCATCTTTTACGGCCTGCATATATTTGCCTGCGTCGTCGCGGTTTGTGGCAACCTTGCCATCATACAGGTCCAGATCAATTACATTGACATTGCCCAAATCGTTATACAGCTTTTCCGACTCACGTTTAACAAAGTCGTTAAGGCCGTACCATTCGTGTACCACGAGTAAATAATTATGAGTCGGTTTTTTGGCCAATAAGATGTAGGCATTCGCATCTGTTCCATCGGCGGTTTTGTATGTAATTGCTTTGCCGATACTGCTTTGAAAGTGTATGGGCAATGGGTTCTTATGCGCCATCCGGAAATTTTTATCCGATGCCAGCGATGCGAATTGCTGCGTCGCAGACTGTTTGCAACAAGCCATTTTGCTTTGACTAAAAGCTGATACAGCCGAAAAAGTAATGATCGATAATATTAAAAGCTTTTTCATGGTGATTTTTCTGGTATATAGGATCAATATTTAATGAACGTTTAAACAAACAATATCGCAATAAAGTTTTTTAATATTTCACTTTGTCCGTTTGGCTGCTAATGCAGCTTAATTTCTTTAATTGATTGAAAATATTGACCGAAAATAATGGTTTGTAAATGGTAAAGCAACAAAAATGGCAGAATGGGTATATCTTAGAAAAAATCGTCTTCTAATAATCCCCAACCTCATTTTTAACCACCGCGTCGTCAATATCAGTTACAATATCTTTGATGGTATTGTCCAAATTATTAACAGCCTGTTCCAGCAGCTCAAAATATTGAGCGGGAGCCTGGTAGTTTTCTTCCTTTATTAAATTCATTAAGCCCATAATTGTAGTAAGGGGCGCACGAAATTCATGGGCTTGTATGTGGGCTATTTTTAACAACGATTGGTTTTGAGCTATAATTTTTTGTTCCCTCAACTTTCGTTCCGTAACATTTCGGATGAGGTACGATACACCGATTATCTCGCCATCATTATTAAGTGCGGCTTCGAAGGTTGCTTCCCACCAAACTACTCCCAACTTTTCATAATCGGTCGATCCTTCTTCCAGCGATTTTAAACCTTTCAATGCTTGTTGGTATCGTTCAACAAAAGTATCCGCGAACGACGGATGGATATACATTACAAGCTGGTCGCCACGGGTTAACTGGGCTTTGTGTACCATGTTGATAAAGTTATAGGCTGTTTTATTATAGTCGATAACCTCTCCATTTTTACCTAATAAAACCTGGAAATTAGTAGAGCTCTCAAAAAAAGAGCGTAGTCTTATATTCGCGTCGTTATTTATCTCTTTTTGTTCGGCTAACTCTTGCTGTTTTTTCTCCAGCATTTCCATCCCTACCCTAAGCTCTAAAACTTTTATCACCTGGTTGGCCAATATTTTGAGCACCATTTGCTGTTGCGGACCTAAATTATGTTCTTCCACATCGAGCACGCAAAGTGTGCCTAATTTTTGTCCGTCATAAGTGGAAATCGGCATGCCTGCATAAAACCTGATACCCGGGTTGCCGCTCACTAAAGGGTTGTTTACAAACCGGTTGTCTTTTAATGTATCGGGCACCAGCATTAAATCATCCTGTTCAATCGCATGCGAGCAAAAGCTAATGTCACGGGGCATAGTTGTTTCGTTTACACCTTTGCGTACTTTTAAATATTGGGTTTCATTATCCAGAAATGTAATCAGGGCAAAGGGTGTATTGCTAACGGCAGATGCCAGTTCTACAATTTCCTGAAGTTCAGGATCATTTTCCAAATCGATGCCAACAAAACGGCTTACAGCCTGCAAACGAATATCTTCAATCATTATTTTAAAATGAATAATGGATAAGCCGACGCTTATTAAACAGAGTTTTCATCAACTCTATTTTAACAAATTAGGGTTAACCATTCAATACAAGTCTACGGTTAAAATTTGATTTAAGATTTATGGCGTAGTTATTTTACACAAATTGTATAATTAAAAGATGGTCTTTCGACCTCGTTTCGGCACATTAATTTGGTTAGGACTATCAGGTCGAATAAAGTTTGTCAATATCTGTAAACCTTACAGGCTAAACTGAATAATAAATTCGGTACCCTCGCCTAACTTACTTTTTACTTCAATGGTACCGCCCAGTGCCTCTACTTGTGTTTTTACCATAAAAAGCCCCATGCCCTTACCTTCCACCGAAGTATCAAACCGACGGTATAAACCAAATAATTGTGAAGCGTTTTTCTCTAAATCAATCCCCTTGCCATTGTCTTTGAAGCTTAGTTCAACTTTCTTCTCTAATTTCCGGCTTTTTATAGTAATTAAAGGCGCTTCATCCGGCTTGCGGTATTTTATACTGTTCGACGATAAGTTATAGAATATGCTGTACAAATAACTTGGTACCGTAAACAAAGAGTCGATCTCTTCAAAAAAGCAATTGAATTGTACGTTTTCACTCATCACTTTATGATAAATACTCATTTCGATGGCATCAACAAGCTCACCAAAAAAAACGTTTTGCCGTTTTTCATTTAATAAATGCCTGGCTTGCAAAATAGTGTTCAAATCCAGTATCACTGCATCAATATTTTTAGTTGATGTTGCAATTCTGTCAATCACTTCCCGTCTTGAGTCGGTTTCCATGTCGTCATCCTGCAAAATTTCCGAAAGTCCAATAATGTTAGCGACCGGTGCCCGAAGGTTATGGGATATAATATAGGTAAACTGCTCGAGATCTTTGTTGTGCCGTATCAGATCGTTCGTTATTCGTTCACGCTCAAGTGTAGCCACTTTTGCTTCGGTAATTTCCTTGTTTGCCAAAATAAATCCGCAACTTTTTCCGGCGCTATCTTTTACATTTAACCAGCGCACCCTGTACCAATGAACTGAGCCATCGTTTTTGGTATAACTTAGCTCATACTTTATAGTTTGCCCTGTAGCAACTTTCTCTATAATTGTCTCGATAAACTCCCAACGGTCGGTCGAAAAATATTCCTTTATGGATTTATTTGCAACTAAGCTCCTATTGTTTTGTTCTTCGGAATAACGTTGAGCCAAAGCATTAAACGATACAATTTCGAGCTGATTGCTGATTAAAATATAAGAAGAATCGGTATTGTCAAAAAGAGTCCGCAGGTTTGCTTCCGATTTTTTGATGGCCTCTTCATCCAATTTTCGCTGGGTAATGTCGGTTACCATTGCGAGCGTACCGCGGTATTCGCCAATTGCATTAAAAATGGGGTTTGCCGACATATTCGTCCAAATCTCTTGCCCGCTTTTTGAAACATACCTGATATCCAGATTTTCAACCGCACCTGCGTGTCTTTTTTTCAACCGTTCAACAGAGGCCGCCTTGTCCTTTTCGAACATAAAATAATTTGGTTCCTTTCCAATCATTTCTTCGGGTTTATACCCGAGTATGTCTGCCATTTTTTGATTCACGAAGTTTGTTTTATCGTGCTCATCGATGGTCCAAATCCCTTCCTGCGAAATTTCAACAATCTGACGATAGCTGGCCTCATTTGCCTGGTTTTTTTCTTCGGCTACCTTTCGGGCTGTAATATCCCTGATAATGCCTTCGGCTTTTACTATTTTTCCGCTTTCATTTAAGTAGGGTAACACTTTTTTTTCGATCCATTTTATCGAACCCGATTTATGAATAATACGATACTCGCTGTTAGATTGGATGCCTTGTTGTAATTTCAAGTCTGCATTCGCAGCAATCGACCTGTCATCCGGATGAACCAGCTCAAAGAAAAGACCGCCTTTCGACAAAAAGTCCGCCGGCTTATAGCCAAATAGCTTTTCGCAACCATCAGATATTTTTATAAACTTGTAATTTATCAAGTCAACAGAAAAAAACACTTCGTCGATGGCGTTAAAAAAAGCCATTAAGCCGCCGTAAATATCTTCCGGTACCAATATGTTTTCTACATTATTATTTAGGGACATTTATTAATGCTGGTTTATACTTAAAATTGGTTCTCGATATAATTTGTAAATCTATGATCATTATACATTAATAAAACATATTTGTTAACTCATCGTTAACTTTTTTGAAAGCTAAAGTAGTTGGTCCCTTATCTATTTTGTTTTTTTATGAATATTGAATAAAATGTTTACCAAATCGGGCATTATTTTCCCCTACTTCGAGCATGTATACGGACAAATCGGCTATATGGTTAAAAAAATCCACACATGGCAAATAATAAACCGAAAAGCAATACTAGTAATTTTGTGAATAAAAGCGAGGGCAAAGCTATTAAGTCAGCAGTAGAGTTGAACAAAAATTGATATCAGGAGAGTTAAAAAATGAAAATAACAATAGGTGGTTTAATTTAAAACCGGGTTTAATGCAAAATCTTAAAAACCAGCTCTTTCATCAACCCGCCATGGTCGGTTGTTGAATCCACGCCCTTGCTTTTTACATCATATTCGCGCAGATAACTTATAATTTGCATAGTTTTTCCGAAATTATAATTACGGGCCGCTTGTTCGTAATCTTTTATAAAAAATGGGTTAACACCAAGCTCCCTGGCAAGATTTTGGGGCGACTTGTCTTTTACGTAATGGTACATCAGCACTTTACTGAAAAAGTTATTCAAGTTACCCAATACCAGTACAATAGGGTTTGCTTTTGGATTGGCCTCAAAATAATTAATGATTTGGTTTGCTTTAAAAGCATCTTTCTTTACAAGGGCGGTTTGCAATTCAAAAACATTGTATTCTTTACTAATCCCGATGTTGTCGTGAATATGTTTTAAAGTCACCTCCTGCCCTGTAGTTACGTTCAACAAAAGTTTTTCCAGTTCGTTGGCTATTTTTGAAAGGTCGTTGCCAAGATACTCGGAAAGCATAAGTGCGGCCTGCTGGTTAATTTTATGCCCTTTGCCACTCAAAAATGTCTCTATCCAGCCCGGTATTTTATTATCATACAAAGGGGCGGATTCGAAGATGACACCATTTTTTTCTATGGCTTTATAGGTTTTCTTACGTTTATCAAACTTACCATACTTATAGCAAAAAACCAATATGGTGCTGGACAATGGATTTTCCAGATAACTTAGCAAGGGGTTTATACCCTTACTGCCACCATCATCACTCCCCCATTTCATCTCCTGCGCTTCTTTTACTAATACAACCTGGTACTCCGCCATCATGGGATACCGTTTAGAGGCGTTAAGCACCGTCATAATGTCGGTATCTTTGCCATACAACACGGTTTGATTAAAACCCCTTTCAGCATCCGTTAATAATTTATGTTCGACAAAATCACCAACCACGTCGATATAATAGGGCTCTTCACCATGCAGCAGGTATAAAGGTTTATACTTTTTGTTTTTAAGATCTTTTATCAGTTCTGGGGCCGTCATTAATTCAAAAGTAAAAATTCAAAATACAAATGGGTAGTGATTTGCAATTTATATATGATACTTATTCCGTTTTGAATTTTTATTTTTGATTTTTGTATAAAATGGATCTGTTGCTTCCTCTACTACTTCCGCCATATCCTTTTAAAATTACCGAACAAAATGGTCAGTTAACCATGTTCGATATGATCAGAAAAAAAAAACATTATCATCACCCCCGAAGAATGGGTGCGGCAGCATTTTGTGCAATACCTGATTAACCAAAAAAACTACCCAAAATCACTGATAAAGTTAGAAGGCGGCCATAAATTACTCGGAATGGCAAAACGCACTGATATTGTGGTTTACAACACCGCAGGCGATAAAATTTTACTCGTTGAATGTAAAGCGCCATCGGTAACTATCGATCAAAAAGTTTTCGATCAGATTGCCCGCTATAATATGGTTCAGAAAGTAAGTACGCTCGCAGTTAGCAATGGCCTACAACACTATTATTGCCAAATAAATTTCGAAGAAAATAGCTATAAATTTATTGAAGAACTGCCCGTTTATCAAGCGCTATAATTAGCTAACCGCTAACACCTGATTGTTTATTTTTTCCATCAACTCTTCAGGTTTAAATGGTTTTAATACACAATCATTCATCCCGGCACCAAATACTTGTTCCCTTATATCTGTTAAGGCAGAGGCTGTTAAAGCGATGATAGGTATTGCAGATTTTTTTGGATCGGCGAGTTTACGTATTTCAGCCGCCGCTTCAAAGCCATCCATTATAGGCATTTGCAAGTCCATTAAAATAATGTCGAAATTTCCGTATTGTAAAATCTCAATAGCCCTTTCACCATTTTCTGCGATGGCTGGCACAATATTCCATTTCGCGAGCAGCTTTTTCATTAACAAGACGTTAACCGGATTATCTTCTGCAATCAGTATCCTCAACGCATCGGAACCATCGTTCTTTTGAGAAATCAAACGCTTTTTGGTTGTATCCACCACTGTTTCAGTTGACACAGGGAATTCCATAACAAATGCGAATTCAGATCCCACTCCAACTGTACTCGATACCTGTAAGTGTGAGCCGAGCAATTCCAACAATTTTTTAACAATTGCCAGGCCCAAGCCTGTACCGCCGTGTTGCCGGGTGTAGCTAGTAGCTTCCTGGGTAAAGGGCTCAAATATGCTTATCAGGTTAGCGGGTTCAATTCCAATACCAGTGTCTTTTACAATAAAATTCACGGTAAGGTAATTGTGCCTGTCTTCGTTTACAAGTGCTTTTACCGAAATTTTTCCCTGGCTCGTGAATTTGGTGGCATTGCTCACCAGGTTATAAATAATTTGATTTATTCTTGTCGGGTCACCTATTAACACCTTGTTGGTCAACAAAGGATCAACAAGGAGGTCAAACACAACGCCCTTGTCTTCGGCTTTAATTATTTGGCCGCCACAAACATTCTGCATCAAATCAACCAGATTAAACCGTACTTTCTCGAATACAAGGTGACCCGATTCTATTTTGTTAAAATCAAGCACGTCATTTACAATAGAAAGCAGGTTATTGGCCGAAAATTTCAACACACTGAGATCTTCCTTTTGATCGGGCCGGGGGCTGCTCATCAGCATGAGGTTACTCATTCCAATTACAGCATTGAGTGGTGTCCGGATTTCGTGAGAAATATTTGATAAAAACTCCGACTTTACTTGTGATGATTTTTCCGCCTTTTTTATAGCGTCACCTAACTTCAAATTGAGTTCGATGTGTTCCTGAGCGGTTTCCTTGAGTTGGTTAATAGTATTAAAAAACGCGTTGTAGAAATGGCTGTGAATGAAAATTATAATAATAAAATTCGAAAACAAACTAATTATTATAGTAGCCTGATCAATTTTTTCGGGTCTGAACTCTATAGAATAATTACCGTTATACTCTAAAACCAAAAACACAAGGATTGGAACAAGATAGGCCAACGAATAAAATAATCCCCAGCCCTGACCCAGCATATAAAAGCTGAATAAAATGGCCAATAAAATTACCTGCACAGTAATAATATCAACATTTTGCATTACCACATAGGTATTGCTGATGTTAAACAGCGCCGTAAGGATAAGTAGCGCGTGGGATATTTTCTTCCACTCGGGCCTGTATGTAAGATATTTAAAAAGAAAAATAATAGTTACAAAAACAACAGCCGCAGTAATTGTGAGGAAATTTTGATGCTGAAGATAAACACTGGTTAATAAACCGCCAACAGCAATAAAAACAATAAAGAACCCGTAGTATAATAAACGAATGCGGGCCTGGTCAATCACCGATTGGTTCCCGGATATTATTCTGTTAATAGAAAAGTTAAATATACTTACGTCCTTATTCATCACACAACCTGGCTAAATAGTAATCATTCCATAAAAAATAAATAAAGCAGGAAGAGCGCGAAACTGCCTCTTCCTTATTAGCTATTTATAATTATATATTTATAAACAATTAGTCAGCCAAAGTTCCTCCAGTATTATTAATTTGGCTTCTGCATCAGCTTTCTTTTTTAACTCAATTTCAATTATCTCAGGTTTTGCATTGCTCATAAACCGTTCATTAGTTAATTTTGAGTTAACTGATTTCAAAAAACCAATCAAATAATCTTTCTCTTTTTGTATCTTCAGGCACTCTTCAACAGGATCTAAGTTTTGCTTTAAAGGTACGAAAAATTCGTCAGTTGCAACTAAAAAGCTAAAAACTCCGCTTATTTTTTCATTTATTACATCAAACTGGCTTATGTTGGCTAGTTTCTTAATAATAAATTCACATGCGCCATAGGAAACCACAGAATTTGCTTTAACAGAAAGTTCCAAAGTTTCTTTTGGGGAAATTTGTTTTGTATTCCTAATGTTCCTAACCTGGGTAATAACCTGTTTTACCACTTCGATATCAGCCAATAGTTGGGCATTTATTTCCCCACCTCTTGGCAGTTGGGCAATAATACAACAATCCAATTCCGACCGTTCCCCAAACAAATCATCATGCCACAATTCTTCGGTTATAAAGGGCATAAACGGATGGAGAATTTTCAAAACGTTCTCAAAAAAGCTGATAGTACGGGCATAGGTCTCCCTGTCAATAGGCTGCTGATAAACAGGTTTTATCATTTCCAGATACCAGGCGCAAAAGTCGTCCCATATCAACTTATAGGTGGCCATTAAAGCCTCCGAAATACGATATTGGGCAAAGCAGTCTTCAATTTCAATGATAGCCTGGTTAAACCGGCTTTCGAACCATTGAATGGCTACCCTGTTGTCATTTTTTAGTGTATCATCAACTTCCCAACCTTTAACCAGCTTAAAGGCGTTCCATATCTTGTTCCAAAAATTGCGGCCCCATTCGCAATGGCTTTCATCAAACATCAGGTCGTTTCCGGCAGGCGAACTCCGCAACATACCTACCCGCACACCATCTGCTCCAAATTCATTAATTAATACCAGTGGATCTGGGGAGTTGCCCAATTGCTTGGACATTTTTCTGCCGAGCTTATCACGAACTATACCGGTAAGGTAAACGTTTTTAAACGGTATTTGTCCACGGAATTCGTGGCCTGCCATAATCATCCTGGCTACCCAAAAAAACAAAATCTCCGGGGCGGTAATCAGGTCATTCGTCGGGTAATAATAGTTAATGTCAGCATTGTTAGGGTCTTTAAATCCGTCGAACACAGAAATTGGCCACAGCCACGACGAAAACCAGGTATCTAAAACGTCTTCGTCCTGCCTTAAATCGTCAGCTGTTAGTGATGAGTGGTGAGGTGTAATATTTTTTGCTTCCTCAAAGGCTTCTTCCCTGGTTTTGGCAATAACAAACTGCCCATCAGGCAAGTACCACGCGGGTATTTGCTGCCCCCACCAAAGCTGACGGCTAATACACCAGTCCCGGATACCTTCCATCCAATTACGGTAGGTTGTGGTAAACTTTTCCGGGATTAATTTTATATCGCCTTCCAATACATAGTCAAGTGCCGGCTTGGCCAAATCTTCCATCTTGCAAAACCACTGCATCGACAGTTTTGGCTCTATTGCCGCGTCGGTACGTTCCGAAAAACCAATTTGCGAAGTATAATCTTCCACATTTTCGAGCGCCCCGGCAGTCTCTAACAATACAGCTATTTTTTTCCTGGCTACAAAACGGTCCACTCCCACCAGTATCTTCGCTTTTTCATTTAGCGTACCATCATCATTTAAAATGTCGATTACCGGTAGGTTGTGCCTTTGTCCGAGCTCATAATCGTTCAAATCGTGCGCGGGGGTAACTTTTAAACAACCGGTACCAAAATCCATTGTCACATAGTCGTCTAGTATTACCGGAATTTCCCTGTTAATGAGCGGAATTAATACCTTCTTCCCATGTAAATGGAAATATCTTTCGTCATTAGGGTTAATGCATATCGCTGCATCTGCCATAATAGTTTCGGGGCGGGTTGTAGCGATGACTAAGTATTTAGTATCGAGTATCGAGTCGTTAGATTTCGGCAACTTGTCATTACTTGATACTTTATATCGTATATAATAAAGCTTCTGGTTAACTTCTTTACGGATAACTTCTTCGTCAGAAACAGCTGTTTTCCCTTGGGGATCCCAGTTTATCATGCGCACACCACGATAAATAAGTCCTTTTTTATACAAATGGATAAAAGTATCAATTACCGCTTCCGATAGATCATCCTCCATCGTAAACCTGGTACGGTCCCAATCGCAGCTGGCACCCAGTTTTTTTAATTGTTCGAGAATGATGCCACCGTATTTTTCTTTCCATTCCCATGCGTATGTCATGAATTCGGGACGCGTCAAATCTTTTTTTGTAATGCCGCGTTCTTTCAGCATAGCCACTACTTTAGCCTCGGTGGCTATACTGGCATGATCGGTGCCAGGCACCCAGCAGGCGTTTTTGCCTTGCATCCGGGCACGGCGAATTAAAACATCTTGTATAGTATTGTTCAGCATGTGCCCCATGTGCAACACACCTGTAACATTCGGTGGTGGGATAACTATCGTATATGGCTCTCGCTCGTCGGGTACAGACTTAAAAAACTTATGCTGTAACCAGTAACTATACCATTTCTCTTCGGCTTCTTTTGGTTGATATGTTTTGGGAATACTCATGGGGTGCAAAAATACAATACTTCGTGGTTTGTTTTAATGGTACGTTGATTTTTTCAAGAGACCATGGACCTCAGACCATGGTACATGGAAAAAACGGCTATTGTCTATGGATGTCGACTATGAACTCCTTCTCCATCACAAGATTTTTACAATTATCAATCTTATTTATAAACGTTACAATCGGAGAATAAAAACATTGTTTTAATAATAATTTCAAATTAAATATCAAAAAAGCGAATAATTCGGTTCAAAAAATTGCTCTCTCCTATAAAATGCCGGTGCATTACTCGCCTGCTTTAATTGTTATTTTAATATCTTTAAAACTTTACACAAAAAACCATGAATTTAAAGTATAGAAATTTTATGCTGGCAGGGGCATTTTGCTTACTGGTTAGCGCGTGCGCCATCTTTGGCAAAAAATCTGGCAGTAGTTCTGCAGATCAAAGGAAATTTATTGACCCCGCAAATATGGATTTATCCGTAAAACCGGGCGACGATTTCTTTGAATATGCCAACGGCAACTGGATAAAACAAAATACCATTCCCGCTAAAGAAACACGCTGGGGAAGTTTCAATATTTTACGTCAGGAAAACACCAATAAGCTGCTCGGTTTGTTAAACGATGTAAGTAAAAACTCCTATCCGCAGGGCAGCCTTGAACAACGTGTTGGTGACCTGTATTCCAGTGCGATGGATACGGTGACGATAGAAAAGTTGGGCTACGACCCTATAAAGGGCGATTTAAACCGAATCGATAGTATTGCCAGCATCGGCGATGTGGTTAATGAAATTGTTTTTGAACGCACTCATGGCGAAGGCAGTCCGTTATTCAGTTTTGGTGTGGGTCAGGATGCAAAGTTTGCAACTAAACACATTGTTCAAATTGGACAAGGCGGTACCAGTTTACCCGACCGCGATTATTATTTAAAAAGCGACGCGCGTACCAAAAAAGTACAGGAAGCCTACAGAAAATATGTTATCACTTTATTTACGTTAACAGGTGCAAGCGATGACCTGGCAGCAAAAAATGCGGCTACTATTTTTAATATTGAAGCTGCCCTTGCCAAAGCACAGTTAAGCAGGGTGGCACTCAGGGACCCTAATATTACTTATAACAAGTTTTCGGTTGCCGACTTTAGTAAAACTACATCAAATTTAAATTGGTCGGCATTATTACCCGCTTTAAAAGTGCCAGGTCAGGATACGTTGATAGTTGAGGAGCCTGCTTTTTTTAAGGCTGAAGATGGTTTGCTAACTGCGACACCTATCGACGACTGGAAAGTTTATTTAAAATGGAATATTTTGAAAGGTTCAGCTTCGGCACTAAGTTCGGCATTTGTAAAAGCAAATTTTGTTTTCAGCAGTGCATTAAGCGGCCAAAAGGTACAAACTCCGCGTAATGAGCGTATGTCGGGCCTTGTTGACGGAAGCCTTGGCGAGCTGTTGGGTCAATTGTATGTGGCTAAATATTTCACCCCGGCAGCTAAAGAATACATGGTTAACCTGGTAAATAATTTAAAAATCACACTCGGCGAGCGCATTCAAAATTTAACCTGGATGAGCGATGTAACAAAGGCGCGCGCACTTAAAAAATTAAATGCCTTTACGGTAAAAATTGGCTATCCCGATAAATGGCAAAACTACGATGGTTTATCAATTGATCGTACTGATTACAGGGGCAATTTGAAACGGGTATCTGTGTGGAAATACAATTTTATGGTGAACGAAATCAATAAACCGATTGATAAAACCCGTTGGGGAATGACACCACCAACTGTAAATGCCTACTACAATCCTGAGAATAACGAAATCGTATTCCCTGCAGGTATTCTGCAATTCCCATTCTTCGACTTTGGGGCAGATGACGCTGTAAATTATGGCGGGATAGGTGCCGTTATTGGTCACGAAATGACCCATGGATTTGATGATGAAGGCCGCCAGTATGATGCGGATGGTACTTTGCGCGATTGGTGGACCAAGGATGATGCCGACAAATTCAAAACCCGTGCCGACCAGGTAGTGGCGCAATATAATGCGTTTACCATTTTAGACACCGTTCACGTAAACGGCAAATTGACATTAGGCGAAAACCTTGCCGATTTAGGTGGTATAAACATCGCTTACGCCGCTTTTAAGAAAACTAAAGAAGGCCAATCGCATAAAAAAATTAATGGCTTTACGCCCGATCAGCGTTTCTTTTTATCGTGGGCGCAAGTATGGCGCGGTTCCCAACGCCCCGAATCTGCCGCACAACGGATTTTAACCGATCCGCATTCGCCCGAACAATTCCGTACCAACGCGCCCATTACCAATATGGATGCATGGTATAAGGCATTCGACATTCAACCGGGAGATAAAATGTATAAAGCGCCTGAAGACCGCACCAAAGTTTGGTAATTATGCGAGGGGGTAGGTAGTGAGTTGTGAAAGGTGAGTTGTGAATGGTGAAAGGTGAAAGGTGAAAGGTGAAAGGTGAAAGGTGAAAGGTGAAAGGTGAAAGGTGAAAGGTGAAAGGTGAAAGGTGAAAGGTGAAAGGTGAAAGGTTGGCGCAAGCGCCAACTGGTTTTTGCATCCTAAATCCAAGCCGCCGTTGGCGGCTTCGTACTTTCGGACTCACTCACTCTCACTCTCACTACTCACTACTCACTACTCACTACTCACTACTCACCACTCACCTTTCACAGCACTCCCCTTCTCCGCCTACGTCATCTAAATAAGTGATATCCGTCATTTTTTAAAACCAACTGTTTTAGCAATTTTACGTATAATCCTAAAATTCTAAAACATGAAAACGCTACTTTTATCAACTGATTTTTCAGCTGACGCTACGCATGCGGCTGACTTTGGCTACGAGCTGGCCAAACAAATTAAGGCGGATATAGTAATATGCAACGCGGTAATTGTTCCGGCAGAAATGCCTCAGGCGGGACTTGCAATATGGCCGACGGATGAATATGAAATGCTAATGAATGAAAGCGCTTCTGAACTGAACGTTTTGAAGGATTATTTAGAGAAACGTAATGAATCTTTGGGCTTTAAACCGACTATCAAACTATTTCATGATTCAGGCACAGTTACCGATGTGGTGTCCGAAATAGTATCAAAACAAAACATCGACTTAATAATCATCGGTCCACACTCAAATAGCGGTATAAGCAGCTTTGTATTGGGCAATCATACCCGAAAGTTAATAGATACGGCTACAAAGCCTTTGTTATTAGTACCAAGAACGGCCACTTTGCGTTCTATTAAGAAAATCGCTTTTGCAGCCGATTTTAAACAGCCCGAAAAAGATCTTGAGTATGTTACTGGTTTAATTCCGCTCGCAAAGGCATTACATGCCGAAGTATTAATCACCCATGTTTATACCGAAAAATCGGGATCACCCGATTTTCAATTATTGGTGAAACAATTTATTGAAAAACTGACAATTAGCACCGACTATCCAGAAATATATTACCGGTTAGTAAAAAACAAAGAAGCCGAACACGGCCTGGATTGGCTATGCGAACACGGGCAAATAGATATGCTCGCTATGGTACACCGCGAACACACCTTTTTTGAGTCGATATTAAAGGGTAGTTGCACACAAAAAATGGCCGGTCATATTTCAATTCCGCTACTTGTTTTTCCATCAAAACCCTAAAAAAAGCAATTGACCATTCCCTGTAAAAACCCCTGAAGACGATAATTAAACCCGATAAAATTATGAGAACAATATTGGTATTAACAGATTTTTCGAACAACGCAGATCATGCATCACAGTACGCGTTGAAGCTCGCACACACAACAAAAGCGAATTTATTATTGTGCAACATGTTTTTAGTTCCCTATGTTGAACCAATGACGACACAGATTGCCTGGCCTACCGAAAATTATAATTCGATAGAAGAGGACAGTAAGCATGGTTTGAATATCCTCGCAGAACGTTTAAAAACCGAGGCGGAAAAGGATTTCTCCAAATATGGATTTAAGCCCGATATTGAAGTTTGCAGTAAATCTGGTTCAATTGCCGATATTTTAAAAGAATTGGCCGAGCAGTATGATTTGGTGATGGCGGTAATCGGGCAGCACGATTCAAACGTTCCTGGTTTATTTTTGTCGGAAGACCACGCAAGGAAGATTATTGAAAAAGCAGATTTTCCCGTTTTAATTATTCCGGAAAATTTTCCTTTCGCTAACTATAAAAAAATAGCTTTCGCGACAGATTTATCAATAAGCGACATCGATATTTTACATAGCCTTTCGGGTCTGGCCCGGTTAATTGACTCGGAGATTTTAATTACACATGTTGATGATGACAGTTTGGAAGACGAGGACACTAAAAAAAATGTTCGTAATTTCTTTAACATGGTTTCATCCGAAATAAATTATCCAAAGCTTTTTTTAAGAGCAATAAAAAGCAACAGTGTTACAACGGGCCTTGATTGGTTGGCACAAAACGATGAAATTGACCTTTTGGTTTTGGTACACCGTAAACGCAATTTCCTCCGCCGGTTATTTGATGGTAGTGTAACCCATAAAATGGCAAGTCATATCGAAAAACCATTGCTTATTTTTTCAGGTTCAAAAGTTCATGAGAATTTGTTAGTATAACCCGACGTAAATTTGACATAAAAACTAAAGCCCATTTTCTTATCGAAAATGGGCTTTAGTTTTTGTAATGACGGCTATTTTACCAGGACCCGTAAAAAAAGATATGCCGTACTATTTATTCTGGCAAAATCAACAGGGGGATACTTTGATTATACAGCATTTTCTTGCTGTTACTTCCGGGGATCGGTTTCCCGTATAACAAATGTTTGTGATAAATCATGGCCAGTAAATCAGCTTTAAGCGAAAAAATTAATTCTCTCAACTTATCCTGTACAATTTCGCCTGGAATTTGTCTGAAAGAGGCATTCGGGTATTTAAATACATTTTTAATGATATTTAAACATTGCAAATGATTATCGTTTTCGATATCACCGACATGCGACACCATGATTTCGGCCCGGTCGACGCGGGCCAAATCGGTCAAAAAACCCACGGCCCTATTATAGGTGTTTTTTAAATCATTGGAAAAAACGATGGTTTTTATTTTGCTGTAGGTACAGCCATCCGGAATAAACAAAACCGGACAGTCGGCGCTTTCCAGAACTTTGTTTGTTTCGCTTCCAAAGAGGTGATGTGATATAGCATCGTCGCTTTTGGCACCCATAACAATAAGGTCGACGTTGTTGTCCCATATTACTTTATTAATGTTTTGTCCAAAATCGCCTGTATCATTTAATATTTGAATGGCGGGCTTGAATTTATCTGAACATCGGTTTTTTTCCAGCATTACCGCGAATTCCTTCAATTCAGAAAGACCAACTCCATTTTCTTGTAACACATAGTCATCGAAAGAAACCATCTCTGCAGGTCTTACAGATGCAGTTTTAGTTAATGAAGTTGAATGGTACAATATAATATTGGCTTTAGTGCTTTCGGCCAATTTAAAGGCATATAAGGCGGCATTTTGCGCCTTTTTTGAGTGGTTGGTTAAGATAAGGATAGTTTCCATTTTGTTGCATTTAGTACCCTAAAGGTGGCCCGAACGGCACCTGTTTAAAATGATACCAATCATTTTATAGGCAAACATCGGTCACTATTTAGACAGATTCTAGGATATACTTTTGGTCATAAATAAAAAGGGAACAAAACAAAAATTAACGACAATGAAAAATTTAAAAAAAAGGCTATTAATTATTGCCATTATAATAACAACTACCGGCTTTATTGGCATGCCGAATATATTAATGGCACAAACTTATAAGCTAATAACAGGTAAAGATGTTAGTATTAAAGTATTGGGCTCTTCCAATATACACGGCTGGACCGAAGTTTCAACCGTTATGGAAAGCCAGGGTGAGTTTAAGTTTGATGACGAGCAGCTTAAAGGCCTAACCGCATTCAGCTTCACAGTGAATGCAAAAAGTTTAAAAAGCGAACATGAGTCGATGGACAACCGGACTTACACTGCCATGAAAGCTGATCAGTATCCTCGGATTACCTACAAGCTGAGTTCGGCTACAATTACAACAGTACAAAAAAACAAGTACTTAATTAAAGCCACTGGTGAGCTTACTATTGCTGGCGTTTCGCAATCAATTACGCTGGATGTAACCGCAGTGGTTAACGCCGACAATACCATTACCTGCGCAGGCTCGAAAAAAATAAAATTAACCGATTATAAAATTGACCCGCCAAGCTTTATGCTGGGTGCCATGAAAGTAACCAACGATCTTACAATACAATTCAATTTAACTTATAAAAAATAATTCACCTTTTAACAATTTTAAAATAAATATTATGAAAACTAAATTTTTTACCCGGCTAGGTGCTCTAACAATGATGGGGCTTAGCTTCATACCTTTCTTTTCAAACGCTCAGGAAGCGCCAATTCAATTCTACAGGCCTAACAATGCACAAGGCGTAAACGTTTTTGAAACCACTAAAAAAGACACCGTTCCTTTTACAGGTTTAAAAGTAAAAGTTGGTGGTAACTTTGAGCTAACCTTCCAGGGTTTGGGAGAATCAAATACAGCGATACCTGTTACCAAAACAGTAGGTACTGTTACCGGAGACGTTACCAATCTTATTCCTCTCTCTCATGCGTTCCAGTTGCCAATGGCAAACCTTGTTTTTGATGTGCAACTCGCAGATGGTGTTCGTATGAACTTAACTTCATACCTGGCTTCCAGGCACCACGAAGATACCTGGGTAAAAGGCGGTTATATTCAATTTGATAAACTACCGTTTTTGCATAGTGACCTTGTAGACAAAATAATGAAAAGTGTTACCATTAACATCGGTCAAAATGACGTTGACTATGGTGATCAACATTACAGAAGGTCTGACGGTGGAAATACCATTTACAACCCTTTTATCGAAAACTATGTAATGGATGAATTTGCAACAGAACTTGGTGCTCAAATTTATTACAAAGGTAAAACCGGCTTATTTGCCATGATCGGTATCACCAATGGCGAATTGGATGAAACAGTAAACGACCCAACAAAAATTGATGCAAAAACAGGTCTTGTAAACAAATACGAACCCGCCATACTTGGAAAATTAGGTTACGACAAACAAGTAAACAAAGATTTCCGTGTAAGGGTTACCGGTTCATTCTACAATCTTAACAGCGGTAACAGTAACACCTTATTTAGCGGCGACCGTACAGGTTCACATTATTTCGACGTGATGGAAAACCCAACAACCGCAGCAGGTACTACATTAAGTGATGCTAATGACTATAGCTTTACTTCAGGCAGATTAAGTCCGGGTTTCAGCGAAGAAGTGCACACTTTTATGGGTAACTTGTTTTTGAAATACCAAGGCTTAGAGTTCTTCGGTACTGTGGAAAATGCAACAGGCCGGGCCATTTCTGAAACTACAAATCGTTGGGCTACACAATACGCAGGCGATGTAATTTACAGGTTCCCTCAGGGCAAAGAAAACTTCTGGGTAGGTTTCCGTTACAATACTGTTAGCGCTGCAGTAACAGGTTTAGCTGCAACTCCTACAGATGTTAGTGTTAGCCGCGAAGCTGGATCTTTTGGCTGGTTTTTAACCAGAAACATTATGATGAAATTAGAGTATGTTAACCAGGAATATTCAAATTACCCAACAAATAACATCCTTAACGGAGGTAAATTTAGCGGGGTGATGGGTGAAGCTTCAATAGCTTTCTAAGCACTCAAAATATAGGTATGTTACCTGTTAATAATTAAATAACAAATAAAGTAAAGCCAGGATGAAAATATCAACCTGGCTTTATTTTGTAAACAAAAAGGAGATGTTTCACAAAAATATTTATTTGATCTGGCTCCTGGTGCTGCCCCTCTCAGGCTTTTGGGCTTCGGCGCAATCAAAGCTTCCACCCGACACGAAAAAGTGGGTTGTGAGTGAGAATAGCACGCTTAGCGTGAATGGGACGACCAATATCAATAAATTTTCGTGTGACATTTTAGCTTATGACCAAACTGATACATTGCTTGTAACAAGGAATAAAACAAATAAGGAAATTGCATTATCAGGAATAGTAAATTTGGGGATTGAGAGTTTTGATTGCCACAATATTATGATGACCCACGACCTTAGAAAAACCCTAAAAGCAAAACAATTTCCTAAGCTCCGCATTAGATTTTTGTCGTTAAATAAATTGCCCAACCTTACCTTACAACCCGAATTAATAACCGGGTTGGTTAATATTGAACTCGCCGGCGCATCGAAGCGTTTTGAAGTAAACTACCATATATATGTCGATGGGCAAAATGTTATTCATTTGCTGGGCCTGAGGGATATTAATTTTACCGATTTTAACCTCGAACCCCCAACTAAATTAGGTGGTATGATACGCACCGAAGACAAACTCGTTGTCAACTTTCATTTAAAAATCAAAGCGATTGACTAATTTTGTAATTGGGTTTTGATGTAGAATACTATTGCCGTAATTGATTGCTAATTAAGTTATGGCAGTGATTTATAATGGTTTTTAACCGAGAATATTAGCGCGTCATTAGTCATTATCTATTATACCCTATTCTCTCATGGCCCTAAATATTTGCTAATCAACACATCGCACCTATACTTCCCTAATATCTAAACAAACCAAAAAAGCCTCTTTAGAAGGCTTGTGTTGGCTTGTTTATTGCGTTTGATTGTTATATAACACCCATAGTTAAAGCACCCTATGCGTGGGTTAAATTAACAGCGTCGAGGTTTTTAATGGTTTGATCGGCAATGTCTTGCAGGGCTTCCCTGGTTAAATAGGCCTGGTGTGGAGTCACCAGCACATTAGGGTGCGCTAAGAGCTTTTTCAGTAACGGGTCACGGAAAAAGTCGTTTTCATCGTCCTCGAAATTCAGGTTTTTTTCGTGCTCGTAAACATCGAGCCCCAGGTAACCCACCTTACCGCTATCCAAGGCAGCCAAAATATCTTTGGTATTGATTATAGCCCCTCTGGAAGCATTTATAAGCATTACGCCATCTTTCATTTGCCGCAACGTATCCTGGTTTATTAAATGCCTGGTTGTTTTTGTTAACGGCAGGTGCAGGGAAATAATATCCGACGAGCTTAATAATTCTTTAAAAGTTACCGATTTTATATAGGGGATATTATGCGGAAATTTGGGATCATATCCTATTATCTGGCAGCCAATGCCATCAAATATGCGGGCAACCGCTTTTCCTATATTACCAAGTCCTACGATCCCAACGGTTTTTCCAAAAAAGTTAAAACCTATCAGTTCATCATATCTGAAGTCAAATAAATGACTTAAATGATCGGCTTTTACCAGCTTTCTGTTTAAAGCAAATGCCAGCGCGGCTGTGTGTTCGGCAATTGCAACCGATAGATACGATTGTATGTGAGATATTTTAATTCCATTACTGGCCGCCGCTTTCATATTAATATGATCGGTGCTTACCGAGCGCGTAATAATATATTTAATACCAAACCCAGCGAGTTTTTCTAATACGGATTCGGACACGTCATCGTTCGAAAAAACTATAACCGCGTTTTTACCCTCCGCGTAGCTGGCGGTTTCGAAACTTAATGGGTTTGATATAAGGGTAATGTCGTGCTTCTTTTGGTTCGCTCTCGCCAGAAATTCCTTTTCAAAATGTTTAATACTGTAGGCAATCGCTTTCATCAATTGGTATTTTTGTTATTAACAAAACTATCTATACTAATGAAGCTATTGTGTGAGTAATATCAACGAGAAAAGTGATATAAGTCAGTTTTTCATTTTAGTAAGCTTATTCAAATCGAGCACAGTTATAACACTTCCTTTCTTGTCAATTAGTCCTTCATCCTTAAAATCCGACAATGTACGACTCACGGTTTCTGTAGCCATCCCCGCCATTGCGGCAAGGTCTTCCCTGGTTATTTTAAAGCTCTCTCCCTCGGTATGTTGCTGGCGGTATAACCGTAACATAGATTCGGCCATTCGCTTCCTCACAGAGTGGTATGCCAGCTGTAGCAATTGCTCTTCTTTGTCCCTGATATCGTTCGATAAAAGTTTTATAAACTCCTTTGCCACATCGGGGTACATATTCAAAAGGCGTTCTAATTGTTCTATCGGGATAATACATAGCGTACTGTCTTCCAGTGCTGTAGCGGTGTCGTTATAAGGTTCATTGGCAAGCATGGCGTTAATACCAATGTAATCATCGTCGGAATAAATGCCGGTCATCAATTCGCGGCCATCTTCGGCCAGTTTTATAGTTTTTACTTTTCCACTTAACAACAGGTAAAGGCCATGACCTTTGTCACCTTCGTAATATATTACCTGGTTCTTTTTAAACTGCCGGCTTTTACGTTCCTGAATGGTTTTCTTTAACTCGGCAAGGCCACCGCTTTTCGAAATAATGGTATTTAACCGATCTAACGATTTGCTGTAAAAGTTTTGCTGAATTTCCTTTTTCTTTAACCGGCTTTCGATGGCGTTTAATAACTCCATATCATCGAAAGGTTTGGTAAGATAGTCGTCGGCACCCATTTCCATGCCTTTCCGTAAATCGACACGCTCGGCTTTTGCTGTTAAGAAAATAAAAGGGATGGCCGCCGTGTCCGGATTTTTATTCAGCATAAACAAAACGCCATAACCATCAAGGTCGGGCATCATGATGTCGCAAAGGATAATATCTGGTAATTGCTTTGTGGCCAGGTCAACGCCTGCCTTGCCATTGTTGGCAGCATAAACTGTATAGCCTGCCAGCTCAAGTATTTCAACAATATTTTCCCTTATATCAACATTGTCTTCAATAATTAAAACTTTTTTGCTCATTGTATTGGAAATGAAATTGTAAATATGGTTCCGTGGTTAACACTTGTTTTAAAATCGACTTTGCCGCTCATTAAGCGGGCGTAACGGGCAACAATATTAAGTCCGAGGCCCGTACCGGGTATATTGCCTGTATTGTGTGCCCTGAAAAATGCTTCGAATAAATTTTTCTGGTCACTTTCGGGTATCCCGATCCCATTATCTTTTACAGTGATAATGCAATCGCGCTCACCAATTTCGGTATTAAATTCGATAAATGTATTTTCCCCCGAATATTTAATAGCATTGGCAACCAGGTTAATGATGCAGTTTTTCAGCAGATTAGGGTCGAGCCTTATTGTACTCGTTGTGCCGGTATGCTGGTAAATAATGTTTTGGTTTTGCTTAGCCATTAACTGCATTTCTTCGGTAATTTCTTCGCCAAGTTTCACCAGATCAAAGCTTGTTAAACTGGGTTCTACTTTACCGGCTTCCAGTTTCTCGAGCGACAGAAAATCATTTAATATGGTAGTTAAGTTGCCAACCGCATTTTTTATTTTACCTACATGCTTGCGGATGTTCGGGTTATCAAAGGGTTCTGCATATTTTTCAATTAACGATGCCGATAATTGAACAGCACTCAACGGTGTGCGGAACTCGTGCGATGCCATCGAAACAAATCGGCTTTTTAACTGCCCTAATTCCTTTTCTTTTTCTAACGATAGACTTACCTCTTCTTTTGCTGCCTGTAAAGCCTTTACCGAACTCTTTAAAGAATGGGTCCGTTCTTCCACCAAATCTTCGAGGTGGGCGGCATATTCTTTTAACTTTTCTTCGGCTTCTTTTTCCCGGCTTAAGTCGTGAATAAAACCGTTGTAAATTTTCCGGCCCGAATATTGCACTTCACTAACACCTAACCTAAATGGGAAACGGGTACCGTCTTTACGTAAACCAATAACTTCGCGACCGATGCCAATAATATGAGGGTCGCCGGTTTGCTGATAACGTTTGAGGTATTGATCGTGCTGGTCCCTGTCGGGTGGCGGCATCAATACAGAAATATTTTTACCGATTACTTCTTCCGGCGAATACAAAAACAATTTGCCTGCTGCCGGGTTTATAGTTTCAATTATACCGCGATCGTTTATGGTAATAATGCCATCAATGGCATTTTCAATTATAGCTTTTAATAAAGCAGCATTTTCCATGATGTTCTCCATGCATTGCCGACAACGTTAGTTATCAGGGTGCAAATAAATAAATTCATTATCAGGTAAAAGTAATCAAATACACATAGAAATGTGATGTTCGTCACTTTTTTATCAGTAACAAAAGTTCCAAAAATTTTCGTTTTTCAGAACGATAAGAGCTTACTGGAATATCTAATCTATAAATTTATCCAATCACGCGGACGGATAAACAGTGACGTGTGGCGAAAAAAATTCTAATGCCCTCTCGAAATACTATATCGCGCACAAATTAAAAGCGTATGAAACATAAATACCGCTATGCGATAATGATGCCGCGATATCTGTTTTTTTACTGTCGCAAAACACCATCGGGTACCCTATTGTGCTCTTCTCTATGTCGATAGCACCCTTAAGATAAACATTTAAACTTTTTATCAATAAAGTTTTGGCTGAAGTAGATTGCGCGAGATAAGTTTGTTCATCTATTGTTTGAACACCCACATGAACGTTTTCGAAACGCTCATCGTGGTTCACAAAAGAAGCTATCCACTTATCCGTAATATTCGAACGGAAATACAATGTTTGTTTGCCGCTGGTTAGCTTTCCCTTATATCGCCGAATCTTATTATCCGATGCCAGGAAATCTGAGTCACTGGATTGCTGTTCTTCATAAATGTCTATAGATTCAACAACGATTTTTATGGGTGAGAATAATAATTCCGGTTGGTTTCTTTTTAAAAACTTATAGGCCGATTCTTTAACGGACCATAACAACCATACATAGTGAGCAAAAGGTAGAGCAGCCAGTTCAGTCTGCTGATAAAGTACTTGTTCGGCGCTTGAGAGAATTTTAGAATAAAATTTGTGCTGGCAGGTTTTATCTTTATCAACCTGGCTTAAATCAATGATATCGTTGCCTGCGCTTATCACGCAGACAGGTTCATTTTTTCGTAGATGATGTCGATGCAATTGCCCACTTTATACATTTTCTCGGCTGCGTCAAAATCAATTTCGATATTGTATTTTGATTCCGCGTCAATAATAATATCCACCAGGTTAGCTGAATTTATTTTTAAGTCCTTTATCAGATCGGTATCCTCATTAATGCCGTCGAGCATGGCTTTATTCTCTGTGTAAGGGGCAATTACATTTTTCAATTCAGTTAAAATAGCTGTTCTGTCCATTATTTATTATATTTTGAAATTATCAGGCAAGTATTTACATCACCAAAGCCAAAATTAGCTTTTGCAACCATATTTATTTCTTTTTTTATCATTTTAACGGGCAAATTCTTTTCGCCAATTAAATCTACAATCTCCGGATTCGGATCTTCCAGGTTAATATTCGGATGCACAAACTGATGTTTGATTTGCAATACCGCAGCAACTGTTTCAATTGAGCCAGCGGCACTTAAACAATGCCCAATCATTGATTTCAATGAATTAACCAATGGAAAATCATCTCCCCTCCTATCTAAAGCATCACTCCAATTTTGAATTTCAAACTTATCGGCAATTGTTGCCGTTAAGTGCCCGCTTACTAAATCAATCGACTCAGCACTTGCGTTAGCATCTGCCAGCGCTTCTTGTATGCACCTGATTACCCCTGCCGCACCTGGCGCTGTCATCGTTCCTCCGCTGCGTTGCCCCCCCGAATTATTGCTTCCACCTACAATTTCGGCGTAAATGGTGGCATTGCGTGCCAATGCAAAGTCCAGGTCTTCCAATATTAGGGCTCCGGCACCCGAGCCTGGCACAAAACCGCCGGACGTGATACTCATTGGCCGGGATGCTTTCTCCGGTTGGTCGTTAAACTTTCTCGACAAAACCCGCATCGAATCAAAGGCCCCGAAAACATAGGCGTCTACAAATTCACTACTCCCGACCACCATACGTTTAGCCATGCCGTATTTTATGTATTCATAGCCCATTAATATGGCCTGCGTCCCGGTGGCACAGGCCGAAGAATTGCTGATAATTTTATTCCCCAACCCTAAACGACCCGATATATATGCAGTAACACCGCTATTCATTATTTGTTCTACCACGCGCGAACCAAGTTTTTTTGACTCCTTTGCATCGACCCGGGTAATGGCGTTTTTTATTACATCGGTATCGGCAACACTGCTGCCAAAAACACAACCAGTCTCCCACAGGGTTTCGGCACTCACAATTTCGTTCCCAGCATCGGTCCAGGCATCCAGGGCGGCTTTTATGCCGAAAGCTATTCCCTTACCTTTTAAGCCGTATAAACTGGTTTCGGTAATATAATTTCTTAGCTGTTCCCATTCAAATTTTGGTAAACCACTCACCTGACAATTAAATTTCAACTCTTCAAACTGCGGGACAAAACTTATTCCCGAAATACCATTTTGAATAGCGTGTAGAAAATCAGGAATATCCATTCCATTCGGCGAAACAACCCCTAAACCCGTAATAACTACCCGTTTACCCATTCTCTTTTATTTATAAGCACAAATTATCTCGAATTTAAACGAATTTCACGAATTTTGATTCGTGGTTCAATTAGTGAAATTCGATTAAATTTTTATTTAACGGCATTTTTTATAATACCTGCAAATACACCCCTTGCCACCAATTCGTCTGAAGAATCGTGCATTTCTATTGAACATTTGAGCTTTCCAAACCTGAAATATTGCTTTTTCGAGGTCACCGTTACTTTTTCGCCCGGAAATACCATTTTAAAAAAAGAAACGTCGGTACTTGTCAGTAACGGGAACGAACCCGCGTCCATAACAACACCAGGCTCCGCCATTTCATTTTTCATAAGGTAAATACCCAATACCACGAGCCCGATTTGTGCCATAATTTCGGTAATGATAACCCCTGGTGTAACCGGATAATTTACAAAATGATCTTCGTAAAAAAAAGCATCTTTTTGTAAGGTATAATTGCCTGTAACACCATTGCTATCCAGCGACGAAATATTATCTACAAAAAGGAACGATGATTTATAAGGCAGATAGGTTAAAATATCGTTATACATATTGCTGCTTGGCCATCATTTATTTCCCGGTCTTAAAAATAATAAAATATATATAAATATCAGTATTGCCCCTTGCCCCACCTAAACGGCGATAGCCCTCATGAACACCAACAAAAACAAACAAAACGTGAATAATCCTCTCCAAAGGAGAGGACTTTAACAGACTCCCTCTCCTTTGGAGAGGGCCAGGGTGAGGCTAATATTATTTGCAATGCTCTCCCCCATCTACATGTATCACCGAACCATTTATCCATGCGGCTTCCTTTGTACACAAAAGATATATCACGTTGGCTACATCCTCTGGCTTCGTTATCCTGCCAAAGGGGTTCCTTTCTTTTGCCACTTGAATCAGTTTTTCACTATCCTGTATTTTTTTTAACGATGGCGTATCTGTTATACCCGCCTGTATCAAATTTGTTTTGATTCCATACTTACTTAATTCAACGGCCATATAGGTATTAAGGCTTTCTAGACTGGCTTTCGCTATAGAAACAGCCGCGTAGCTATCCCAATATTTATGCGCACCTTCGCTCGTGAGGCCAATAATCCGGGCATCGGGATCAAATAAATCTTCGTTTATTAAAGCCCTGGCCCAATCTAACATACTGGTCGACATAGCATAAGTTGTAAATCTGATATCCTCAACAGATAAAACGTCCCCACCATTATCTTCCTCCGAAACAAGGGGCTTTAAATTCCCCCTCGCAATGGAATGCAACAGCAGCTTGACACACTTTTTTTTACCAATAATCAAATTAAATTCTTCCAGAAAAGTGCTTAATCCCGTAGCATCAAGCGCGTTCAAATTAAACGGTGCGATATGCACTGCATTGGTTTCGGCCAATATTTTTAGTTTTTCCTTTAGCGGTTTTTCGGTAATTGCAGTTTCG